>ERZ860668.617-NODE-617-length-26436-cov-8.845722_pt1 | contig 26436 bp, 29 predicted proteins | sample MGYA00510062_ERZ860668 | MGnify/ENA primary metagenome ERZ860668 (study PRJEB30046, sample SAMN00715258) | human gut metagenome | study: EMG produced TPA metagenomics assembly of the A metagenome-wide association study of gut microbiota in type 2...
TGATATGACCATAATGTAACAAATCAAATGTTCCATAAGTAATTACTCTTTTCATTGGTTAATCTCCTTTAATCTATAATTTTTTCCAATGCTCTCCTGCTGGAATCAATTCCATCAAGATAATTAAATTTATTATTAAATTGCAGATATTTATTATCTACATTAAAATCGTTTAATGACCCTTCTATTGCATCTGCGAGTTCATTCTCATCTCTTACAATTCTGCCGGGTAATTCATTTACATCAATATAAAAATCTCTAAGCTCATTCTTATATTCTTCATAATCATACATATAGAATATAATAGGTCTTTTAAGATTTGCATAGTCAAAAAATACCGAAGAATAGTCTGTTATAAGTATATCACTGATTACATACAATTCATTAACATCTTCTACATTTGACACATCATACACAAATCCTGCATATTTTGAGAAATCAATTCTTCCTGAAATAAAATAATGAGCCCTAAATAATATAACGTAATTTTCCCCTAATTTGTCTCTCATTTTATCAAAATTCATAAAATTCTGAATTTTAAAACCATCTTTTGCACTATATTTGTTATCTCTAAATGTTGGTGCATATAAAATAACTTTTTTATCCATTGGAATATTAAGTTTTAATTTTATATTTTTGCATTCATCATCAGTAAATTTGAACAAATAATCATTTCTCGGATAACCTACAGTTAACACTGCATCTTCTTTTCCAAATTTCTTCAAATCAAATGCTGAAATAAACTTTTCTGTACAGTATTGTGACGGAGAAATCATATATGTAATTTTTTCAGCCTCTCCATCGTAAATTTTTTGAATATTTTCATATTTAGTCATTGCATTTCCTGTACATCTAATGTCGCATCCTATTTTTTTGAGAGGTGTTCCATGCCATGTCTGGACAAAAACATGTTTTTTGCCCGGTTTCAAAAATGCCCTTGTATTTGAATTAACTATCCAATACTTTGCTTTTGCCAACGCCTTATAATATGAGTAACTTTCAAATTTAACAAGTTGAGTATTTTTTTTATTATTAAAATCTTCTCTGTCTGTTTTTCTCAAACCCCAGAAAAATGAAAACTCTTTATATTTATCATCCTGCTGCATTTGCAAATACATTGCTTTTGGGCTACAGGCAAAGCTTCTTCCCTGAAATGACTCAAAAAACACAGCCTTTTCATCAGTTTTTGTTGTGATTTTTGCAATAAAAAACAACATTCTTTTGTATAGAAGCATAATGCATCTCAACAAATCTTTTATTTTTTTCATGAGTTATGTCTCCTAAATACCTTAGCTACAACTCTTTCACAGCTTTTACCATCATTGTAGAAATTTATTTTTTTATTTAACTCTCTACGTTCTTTAGCGTATCTGTCATTTCCTTCTATTACATCTTCTATAAAACTTAGAACATCACCATAATTAGATATTTTATATCCCGGCATGTAATCATACGGATTTTCAAATACAAAACCTCTGTTTTTTTTGTACTCTTCTATGTCATCTACCGTAAATCCAATAGGTCTGTCTAACATCATAAAATCAAAATAAACTGATGAATAATCTGTTATAAGTGCGTCTGCTGCTCTAAGTAATGAATAAACTGTCATTTCAGATTTATTCAACTGTTCCTGTGTAACAAATTCTATATATGAATATTTTTTCATCTCACCTGACAATTTTTGAAGGGGATGAATCTTTACTATAAGCTTAGCATTTCTTAATTTTAGCATTTCATTTAATTCAAGTGCCTGCCTTTCAGTAAGCACCGGTGTTGGAAAATCTTTTTCCTCATTTCTGTAAGTTGGCAACCACAAAATAACTTTATCGGCACCTCTTCTTACAGCACCATCCATGATAGGATTTTCCTTGAACATTTCATCGTTTCTAGGTTGTCCTGTTATAATTACCTGTTTTTCATTGCAGTTAAAACTTTTCATCAAAATAGGATTAAATAATTCTGATGTAGAAACTATATCAGTAAAAAAATTATAATCTATTTTTTCTAACCCTGACTCCATGTTCCCTATCTTCTTTAACGGCATACCGTGCCACAAATTAACAACTGTCTGTTTTTTTGATGGCTTAATAGGATATTTGCCAAAGCAATAGAAAGCATATTTTGCCTTCATAAAATACTTAATGCCCTCTTTATTGTTTACAAATGTAACATTCTCAGGGGCATTGTCCTTATAGTCTTCATAATCATTTATGCTTACTACAAACTTATAGCCCATATTGAATTTTTCCTCAATGAGGTAATCATACATAGCTTTAACATTGTCCCTAAATCCTAAATTAGAATAAAAGAATATAAGCCTGCTATCCTTTGCAGTAAATTTATTTAATATTGTTAAGGGCTTAAAAAAAAGCCTTAATACATTCTTGTTCATTTTCTCATTACCTTACTTGCGTAAAAGTTTTGCATATATGAATTTTCTAACTTTATATGGGACTATACTCACAATACTTCTTGCTACCGTATCACCTATAAATTGCCCTGTTGTTATAAATCCAATATCTTTTAAATGCTTTTTAAATTTATATATATAGGATATATATTTTAATCCTCCACGGCGTTTGTACATTCCTTCGCCTGCTCTCATATACAGCACCGGTTTCTTTACATTATATCCTATGCATCCGTCATTTAACATTGTTGCCCATAAATTATAATCCTCAAAATATGTATAATCTTCGTACAATCCTGATTTTAAAACTGAACTTTTTTTATACATAACTGCCGGATGATTAAATGGGCTTCTTTTTTTTGCAAATTCAATAATCTGCTCATTTTTTTCAGGAAGCTCTCTTTTGGCAGTCGGCTTATCTACGCTTTCATCAAATTCCACAATAGTTCCGCTAAGAATATCTGCTCTATTTGCTTCCATTGCTTCTAACTGGCGTTCCATTCGGTCCGGCATACTGATATCATCACTATCCATTCTTGCAATAATTTCGTTACTGCACTGCTCAATGCCTTTATTTAATGCTTTTGCCAGTCCCATATTTTTTTCAAGAGTAATTATTTTAAATACACCCGGGTATTCTTCCACATACTCTTTTATTGTATTATCCAGTTTTTCTGTTAAAGGACCATCTTTTACAATAATAAATTCATTTGTTTTTACAGTTTGATTTAAAATACTGTCTATGGCCTCTCTTAAGTTTTCTGCCTGTTCCTTATAATAAACAGACATTAAAACAGAATAATTTTCCAAAGCTATAACCCTGCCTTTATTTTTTCAATACATCTTTAGTTATTGTCGCTGTCTTCTGATCCTTTTCAACACCTTCTGTATTATCTTTCATAAACATAATCTTAAATGTCATAAGAATAAGTTTAATATCAAGCCAAAAGCTATAATGTTCTATATAATATAAATCTAATTTCAATTTATCATATGGTGTAGTGTTATATTTTCCATACACCTGAGCAAATCCTGTAAGTCCGGCTTTAACCTTAAGTCTAAATGAGAATTCAGGAATACTTTCCAAATACTTTTCAGCAATTTCCGGTCTTTCCGGTCTTGGTCCTACAATAGACATTGTTCCTAATAATATATTAAATACCTGTGGAAGTTCATCTAAATGAGAAGCTCTAAGTACTCTTCCGATTGGAGTAATTCTGTCATCTTCCTTAGCCGCCAATCTTGCTCCGTCTTTTTCACTATCTACTTTCATACTTCTAAATTTAAATATCTTAAATTTCTTTCCATCCAAAGTAAGTCTTTCCTGAGTATAAAATACAGGACCTCTGTCGTATACCAAATCACAGATTGCCACAATAATTGTCAAAATGATTGTTGGAATACAAAGTATAAGTGAAATAACAATATCAAAAATTCTCTTGATTACTGTCTGTTCCCATTTTAAAGCCTTGCTCTTGGTAATAAGTAATGGTGAATCAAATATATTATTTGTTTCGGCACCCATTAAAATAATGTCTGATAATTTAGGTGTTACATATACCCTTTTTCCGCATCCATAACAATATTTTAATATTTCATTTCTACTCTGTGCCGGTATATCACAAAGCAATACTGCTTCATGCTTTCTTATTGCCTTATATACATTCTCGTTGCCTTCATCTATATGAATTGATGCCTTAATGTCATATTTGTCTTTACGGGAGTTCATTTTCTTTACTAACCCCTCAGAATCTCTATCACAATATACAAGCAACAAATCTCTTGGTGGATATAACCATCTGTAGACTAATTTTGCAAAGCAGCTCCAAATTAATGCACATAAAAGATTGTCAAAGCTCATTCCTAAAATAGGAGCTACATTAACCATCTTTAATGAAAGCATTGAAATCTGCAAATACATTACCACATTAACAAATCCGAATGATAAAATCTGAGAAAATACCATATCCCCAAATCTTAATCTGCTTATTTGAAATGCTCCATAAACGTTTGCAAACACGCCAAACAATAATGCATATAAAAAAACAATTACGATATGTCCTTTAAAGAAGAACATTCTTGTTAAACCTTCACTATAATAAGTGTCCCAAAAATGCCAGAACGTATAAGTCTGCGCTACAATTATTATTGCCTGAAGCAACAATATAATACATCTTCTAAACGCACTTGATTCCCTCATAACTACTCCTGTCCGTTTAAACTACTACTATTTATTAGTGTACATAATTCTATTAATTTTATCAAAGCCTATAATGTTTGTCAATTAATGCCATATTTGTGAACTTTTTAAAATTTTCTTAATTATTGACATCATCGCCTTCATTAGTTTGTTTTTTTTTATTCAATATAGTATAATTACACAGCAAGTACGCTTGTATTTAATTACAGGCTGATTTTTCTCATTTATTTTGGAGGTACATATGAGCAAATCAAGAAATGAATATAAATCTGTATATGGTAAAGATTTTAATTCAGATTATTCAGATTCAGGAAAGAAAAAGAATCCAAATAAAGTTAGTACAATATTTGGAATTATATTATCAATATTACAATTAGTTACTTCAGTCTTTTTAATGATTAAACTGGTAACTATCAACATTTTAACAATGCCACTTACAATTGGTCTTGGCGTTGTTCTTGGAATATTCTTCTTAATTACAATTATATTTGCAACAAGGGGAACTATTTTAAGACGTATAGGTAAGATACTTTCTATTATAGTTATTATTATTTGTCTTTTAGGTACATATTTTGTTGCACCTTTAACAAAAATTATTGATACTAAAGGGGCTGCCGTTTCTGAAGACCCATTTGTTGTGTATGTTTCAGCAAGTGATACTTTTGGCGAATTAGCTGATTCTAAATCAAACGGTCGTTCAGATACAAACATTTTAGCTATTGTTAACCCTAAAACAAATACTGTTGCTTTAATTTCTACACCTAGAGATTATTATGTAGAAATTCAGGCAGGTAAAAATATTGCTGCAGATTCATACGATAAACTTACTCACTGTGGTTTATACGGAAGTGGTGAACCGGCAGAACCAACAAGTCCTAGTGAATGGGGTTGGGGACAGGAAGTAACATGGAAACCGGGTTATCAGGTTTTAATGAACACATTATCTAATTTATACGGAATACAGATTAATGGTAAAGCTTTAACAACTGACAGTCCTGAATATCATTATCTCAGATTAAACTTTACAGGATTTTCTGAATTAATTGATGAATTAGGCGGAATAACTGTTAATGTTGAAGAAGGTTTCAGCACATATACTTATGCAAACTACACTGATAAAGATATGCAGACTAATAAATCAAAACGTAAGAAATATACTTTTACTAAGGGTAAAATGAAAATGGATGGAGCAACAGCTCTTACATATGCACGTGAGCGTCATTCATTTGCAAATGGTGATGTTCAGCGTAACAAAAATCAGATTTCAGTTATAAAAGCAATGACTGATAAAATGCTTTCAGTTTCAACTTTAACTAATTACAATAAAATTATTAATGCAATCGGTTCAAGTTTTACGACTGACATGGATTTAGGTTCTTTAGCAAATCTTCAATTAAAGAAACAGTTAAGTGCCGGTTACAATGGCTGGAACATTGTTTCATACAGTGTTAGTGGTTTAAATGACGGCTATAAACAGTGTACTTGGAACGGACAGAATCTATCTGTTTTGTCAATTGATGAAACTTCTGTTGCCAATGCTTCTTCTATCATAGAAAAAGTTTTAGGTGGAGAAGATTACGAAACTGTTCAGGCTTATGTAGACAGCTTGAATGCAGATAAAAAATAAAATTATATGTTGTTATATTACGACACTCATGGGGTCAAAATGTGATTTTGGCCCCAAAATTATGATTATAAATCAGGAAACAATTTAAGTTTTGTTAAACTAAAATTAACAAAGTTTATTAACTGTTTTCTATGATTATCCACCAACCATTAGGCGGAGTCATTACATATTATGCAAGGAGATGTATTATTATGAAAAAGATTATTCTTACAGGCGGTGGTACAGCAGGACATGTAACACCAAATATAGCATTAGTTCCTAAATTAAAAGAAGCCGGTTTTGACATTAAATATATCGGGTCTTATAACGGAATGGAAAAACAATTAGTCGAAAAAGAAGGTCTAAACTACGTAGGAATTTCTTCAGGTAAGTTAAGAAGATATTTCAGTTGGCAAAACTTTACTGATCCTTTCCGTGTAATTAAGGGATATTTTGAAGCTAGAAAAATTATTAAGAAATATAAACCGGACGTTGTATTTTCTAAAGGCGGATTTGTAACTGTTCCTGTTGTTATGGCAGCAAGTGCTTACAAAATTCCAACAATTATTCATGAGTCCGACATGACTCCCGGTTTAGCAAATAAAATAGCAATGCGTTACGCAACTAAGGTATGCCACACATTTCCTGAAACAGCTAAATTTCTTGGAGATAAAGCAGTATTTACAGGTTCTCCATTAAGAGAAGAATTGTTTAAAGGAAACAAAGTTAATGCTCTTAATATGTGTTCATTTACTACTGACAAACCTGTTTTATTAGTCGTAGGTGGAAGTCTTGGTGCCAAAAAAGTTAACGATGCAATTCGTGCTGCTTTACCACAATTACTTGAACATTTTCAGGTTGCTCACCTTTGCGGCAAAGGTAAACTTGACGAAAGCCTTGTAGGTACAAAAGGTTATGCACAATTTGAATACATAAGTGATGAAATGAAAGATTTCTTTGCTATGGCAGATATTATTGTATCCCGTGCCGGTTCAAATTCAATTTGCGAAATTGCAGCACTTAACAAACCAAGTGTTTTAATTCCATTGTCTGCAAATGCAAGTCGTGGCGACCAGATTTTAAATGCAAAATCATTTGAGAAGCAGGGATTCTGTGAAGTAATAGACGAAGATACAATGACAACTGATGTTCTTTTAGATACAATTAAGAAAGTTTATGACAACCGTGCTGATTACATTGAATCAATGCGTGTTTCCGGACTTTCTAATGGTGTAGACACTATTATTTCGTTAATCAAGGACGTTACTTTATAAATTAAAATACCAAATTTAAAAAGGCTTTCACCCACATGAGTTTGCTCATACGTTGGTGAAAGCCTTTTAATTCTGACATCATTATAATAAATCTTTTGCCTTGCTTATAATTTCATCGACAACAGCCTGGTCAACTTCATTTTGAACCCATTTGATATTTGCTGTATCGCCTTTATATCTTGGAATTATATGCATATGGAAATGGAATACAGTCTGACCTGCAATTTCACCATTATTCTGCAAAATATTAACTCCTTCGCATCCTGTAACTTCTTTTAATACAGTTGCTATTTTTTTAGCGAGTACAAATACTTTTGAAGCTGTTTCTTCTGAAAGTTCAAATACGTTTGCCGCATGCTCTTTTGGCAAAATAAGAACGTGTCCCTTTGTTGCAGGACTGGCATCAAAAATAACTCTAAAATCATCATCTTCATAAAGTGTATTTGTTTCAAATACGCCATTTGCTAATTTGCAAAAAATACAATCATCATTTACCATTGTCTTACACCTCTGTCTTTCTTTTATTTATGCAAAGGATTATTGCAAGCACTGCTCCGGCTATAAATCCACCTATATGTGCTACAAAATCCACTGTTTCCTGAAAACTTCCAAATATAAGAAGGAAAACAACAAATGCTATTCTTCCTATGCTGAATTTTCTTCCATCATCACGATTCATAATCATGAACACAATAAACGCTCCAAATATACCATATATTGCTCCTGAAGCTCCTGCGCTTACCGCATAATCCGCTATATAATAGTGATACACAACAGATGCTATACTTGCACAAAGTCCACTTACTAAGTAAATTCCTGCAAAATGTCTTTTTCCAATTTTAGTTTCCAATTCATTTCCTAAAACAGCCAACATAAACATATTATTAAGTAAGTGCTCTGCTCCAAAATGCAGAAACATAGATGTGAAAAGCCTGTAAAACTGACCATTCATAAGCACATCTTCATAATTGCTTGCGCCTATCTTTATCATATAATCAACATCTTCCGTGTTTCCAAATATTTGAGCAATTATAAATACAATTATATTTATCGCTACCAATAAAATTGTTATTATCGGAATCTTTTTCTTCTGTCTAAAATGGTCTGTTATGTCTACAATTTCTCCATTATTATCTCTTACCTTAACCTCATTCCAGTCATATTCATATTTTCCATCTGAGATGTCAGTCTTTTCAAGTTCACTTTCTACAATACTTCTTAATCCTTCAAAATCATCCGGCTGGTTTTCATAGATTAACAACTTTTTTGTATTTAAATCAGCTATCCAGAATTTCATGCCATGTTGCTGAAACCATTCTACATTTTCTTTTCTATCGGTGATAATTATATAAAACGCTTCAAAGCTTTTTCCACCGGTCAATAGGATTTTATTTTCCACCTCTTTTGTAGATTCCACAACCTCTTCATAATTAAGTGCATTCAATCCCCAATTTTTTACTATGACACAAAATTTTGCTTCGCCATCTTTAAATCTAAACATGCAATCTGCGGTAACAGTATTTCCTGAAATATTTTGATATCCCATTTTCTCTAATGTATGCGTTATTGTATGCTGAATCATAGAAACTCCTTACACTAATTCTCTCTCTGCGCAATCAAGCGCTGCCTCTATTACCTTATCCATATCATAATATTTGTAATTTCCAAGTCTTCCACCAAAAATTACATTTTCCTCTTTGTCTGCCAATTCTTTGTACTGTTCAAATAACTTTCCATTTGTTTCATCATTAATTGGATAATATGGTTCAATTCCCGGCTTCCATTCTGATGAATATTCTTTTGAAATAACGGTCTTTGGCTGTTTACCAAATTCAAAATGCTTGTGTTCGATAATTCTTGTATAAGGTACTTCTCTTTCTGTATAATTTACAACTGCATTCCCCTGATAATTATCAGTATCTAAAACTTCTGTTTCAAATCTTACAGTTCTATATTCAAGATGTCCTAATTTGAAATCAAAGTATTCATCAATCATACCTGTATATATTGTTTTTTCAGCAATATCAGGATGTAGTTTTTTAAATTCAAAGTAATCTACTCCAAGTTCTACCTGGCTTCCTTCTAACATTTTTTCAACAATTTCAGTATACCCACCAATAGGGATTCCCTGATATCTGTCGTTAAAATAATTATTGTCATAAATAAATCTAAGCGGAAGTCTCTTTATAATAAATGCCGGTAAATCCTTGCAATCTCTTCCCCACTGCTTTTCAGTGTATCCTTTTATTAATTTTTCATATACATCTGTTCCAACTAATGACAATGCCTGTTCCTCTAAATTCTTAGGCTCACTAATATTCAAATCCGCTTTCTGTTTTTCAATAATGGCCTTAGCTTCAGCCGGTGTTGCAATATTCCACAATTTACTGAATGTGTTCATATTAAATGGCAAATTATATAATTCATCTTTATATCTTGCCACAGGAGAATTTATGTAATTATTAAATTCTGCAAACTCATTAACATAGTTCCATATTTTCTTATTACTTGTATGAAAAATATGTGCACCATATTTATGAACATTAATATCTTCTATCTTTTCGCAATAAATATTTCCGGCAATATGGTTTCTTTTGTCGATTACAAGACACTTCTTCCCTGCCTTAGTTGCTTCATGGGCAAATACTGCTCCAAACAATCCTGCTCCTACTATTAAATAATCAAATTTCATTTTTCTTTCCTTTTCTTTTAATATATTTCTTTCAAATAATACCCTTGTTTGTATACTAATTTCCTAATATTACTTTTTTATTTTAACTCTTTCAAATACTCTTTAAATTTCAAACTTCTAAAGAACAATTATACAGCAGGTTAGGATATTAGTCGACAATTTTATCAGTGCAACTTTCCTATCTATTGAACCGCTGTTGTGCCTATGTTATACTATAAAGGTTGTATTTAGTACATTAGTACATAAACAACATAATACTATATGGAGATTAATATTATGAAAAAATTTTTGGAATTATTTATTAAGTACAAAGAAATTGTTATGTACTTAATTATGGGGTTTGCAACTACTTTTATAAGCTGGGTTTCTTATTCAATTTTCACATTCGTATTCTCAGCGTTCCCTGATGACACAAATGTATTACTTTCAAGTATTGTTTCATGGACAATTGCTGTTATATTTGCATATTTCACTAATAAAATATGGGTTTTTGAAAGTTACAGTTGGAAGCCTTCCTTTGTAATTGCAGAGTTTGGCAAATTTATTTCCGCTAGAATTTTCACCGGTATAATTGAGGTTTTTGGAACACCTCTCCTTGTAAAATTAGGTGTAAACGGAACAATTTTCGGTATAAAGGGAATGGTTAGCAAAGTTACAATAAGTGTTGTAGTTATTGTCTTAAATTACGTTTTAAGCAAACTTGTAATCTTTAAGAAAGAAGTTGAAAATTAAATACATATAAAAATGAGCATCAAAAGTGTATTTTATAATAATTTGATGGCAGGGTCACAAGGTCTTTCACCCACTCATGAGCAAGCTCATGTGGGCTTAAACCTTTTGACCTTGGCATTACAAATTTAATCTAATACACATTATGGTGCTCTTTTTTTACTCTTTGTTAAGCATTTGATAGCCCATGTTTATTTATTATCTACTTAAAAATGTTAATAATTTCGCAGGCTTCGTTTCAATTTAATATGTTTTTTCTTTTCAATTCTAAATTTTTTCATTTGCTCCCTAATGTAGGCAAATGTAGCATCCTCACCTTCACTGGCAAGCATTTTCAAAAGTTTTTCAATCTCATCCGATGTTTTTGGATGAATTGTTCTTTGACCATGTTTTGCATTAAAGTAATCTATAGGATCAGTTTCCTTATATAAACTTCCATTATAAATCTTACTTGCAGCAACTCTGTCACAAAACATTTCCACTACATAATTATAAGGCATTTCTACCGGATCATTTCTATGAGTAACATTGCTATAGTCCATCCAATACTCAAAATGATGTTTATTTCTTCCTTTATGATGTAACCATGCGACAGAATACCCTTTATCAATTCGTTCACCTTCATTAGGGCTTTTTGTACCTGTATAGTATTTAACTCCAGGTATAAATTCTGTTGGTGAATATTTTGACAAGTCATGTCTTAACCCCTGCCAAAGTATCCCTGCTTTCTTACAATGTTTTATAACCATATGCCTATGTTTCGTTATTGTTCTTAAATGTCCAAAAAAATTGTTAACCACGCTCATTATTTAGATTCTCCATCAAGATTAATTTTAGGCAGATTATCGATTGTACTGTTACTACTATCTTCTGACTCTTTATAATCAGAATGTACACCCATAGCCTTCCATTTTCCATTGTATTTTATGCAATCAACTATATACTTCTTTTCATCTCCTGTGCTTGTCATTAATTTTACATTAACCACACAATAATCTTCTATGGAATTTTTATTGTCAACTTCGCTTCCATACAATTCCTTAGCCTTATCTATATCTCCATGATATTTTACTTGTGCACCTTTAACTACAAGGTCATAATCCATCTCCTTTAAAAGACTCTTTACATAGTTCTTTGCAGCGTTTGTTGGTTTATGAGTACTTAAACTTGTGGTCGACTTAATAACAGCTACCACAGCAATCACTATAATAGCAACTACGATAAGACCTATTAAAACAGTTATTCCATTTTTATTAGTTTTATCTTTCTTTTTTGACATTTATTCACTCTCTTATTTTTTATTATTTTATATTTTACTTTTTACCTTTTATGGCTTTCTTTATTAAGCCTGGTAAATAAGTAATTGCTTTTCCAATTTTAAAACTCGTACTATTTTCAATTTCTGCAATTCTAGCTTTGAGTCTTGAAACCTGAGCTTTCAAATTTTCTTTTGCAACCTTTAATTTTTCATTCTTTTCCCTTAGTCTGTCATTTTTATCTTTAAGTCTGTCATTTTTCAATCTTAGCTGATATCTTGAATTCTTTAATTTTCTAACTTCATTTATTGCCCCCTGATACTCGCACACCATAAATTCTATTGCTGTACTTTCCTTCATTCTCTGATATCTGTTATAATCTTTTTCATTATAATAAAACTCTTTATCTTCAGGATAATTCCATTCCTTAAACACTTCATTTTTATACTTATTGTAAAGTACTTCATATGATTCAAATTTAGTCTGAACACTTAAGAAATAAAAGCATGCACGCATTGCCTTGTTAAGAAAACTCTGTCTTACTTTATCAAATCCTGCTTCATCTTTAATTCTATCATAAGTTTTTTTATAAGCCTCATATACACATAATGGGGTCTTAGAATTTCCACCAATAAGGCTTGTTGATAAATTAATTCTATACTGAATTACGCTTTCTTTAATGTAAGTAAATGTGTTTGCATAGAAAAAAGCTGTCATTACAAAATAGTTATCATTCGCCCTTTGTATCTGCTGAAATTCAAGATTATTATCAGTAATTAATTCCCTTTTAAACATTTTATTCCATGGAACATTTGTTGAAAAATTAAACAATACATCTTCAACATCCTCTTTAAAAAACGGAGTTTTTTCAGGAATCATATCATATTTAATGTATACATTATTCTTCAAAATCTTGCTGGTTTCATTATCATAGTAATCAGCCGGGCAAATACATATATCCGCATCGTCTTCTACTATTTTGTCATACATTTTTTCCAACGCTTCCGGAAGAAAAATATCATCTGCATCCCAAAATACTAAATATTTTCCTGATGATTCTCTGAATCCGTAATTTCTTGCAGCACCTGCAAAACTGTTTTGCTGATGCAATACTTTAACTCTATCATCTGTCTTACTTATCTCTTCAAGAATCTCTCTTGTTTTGTCAGTAGAACCATCATCTACAAATATTATTTCTATATCTTTAAGAGATTGTCCTAAAATATATTCTGCAGTCTGTCTAATAAAGGCTTCTGAATTATACACCGGCACAATTACCGATACTTTAACTTCTTTTTCCATTTCGTTATCCCTCCGTTTGAAATGATTTTTATCATTCGTGATTATAGCACACAGGCTATCTTTTGTCATTAAAACGAATATTTCTTAAGGAAATGTTAAGTTGTAAAATAATATGTATTCGTTTATATTTAACGTGTAAACATAAAATTTAAAATAAAATATAATACTATCGTTTTCATTTGTTCAAAATCAGAAGATTTTAATATGTTATATTTTATTTTACACTATAAATACGGAGGATTTATGAATAAAAAGCAATTTATTTTAGGTTGTGCACTTTCAATATTAATTATTGTTGCAGTAATATCTGGCACTGTAAAATTACTGGAACCTAAGCATACAGAACCTGCTTATAGCACTAATGTTTCCAATGAACCTTCTAATAATTTAGCCGAATCTACTACTGAAGAGCCAACAACAACCAATACTTTTACAATTGATTTAAGTTTTATTGGAGATTGTCTTTGCGCAACAGATGAAAATACATATTATGCAAATTGTTTTAATGACGTTGCTGATGAAAAGAAGCCTAAATATTTTCTTTCTAAAGTCAGTAACATTTTCCTTAATGACGATTTTACAATGGCTGATTGCGAAAATGTTTATTCAGATAGCAAGAATTTAAAAGTACGTGATAAGGGACAATATGCTGACCCCGGAATGAGAGCTTTTTGGTTTAAATCTGCTGCAAAAAATGCCGCAATTCTTTCTGCCGGCGGAATTGACGGTGTTTCGATTTCAAATAATCACATTAACGACTATGGCGAGCAGGGACATTCTGATACTAAGGCCGCACTTGATGCAGCCAATGTAAAATGGGGCGAAGAAGGCTCTAATATTTATTTTTCAAAAAATGGATTTAATATTGCAATTCTTTGTGTATCTATGTACAACTCTTACGCTGTAGATTCAATTAAAGAACTGCTTACAGAAGCATCAGAAAATTCTGATTACCAGATTATATATTTTCACGGAGGAGAAGAAGCTATACATGTACCTGAATCATGGAAAAAACAGGCCTGCCACGATTTAATCAATGCCGGAGCTGATTTGATAATGGGCGACCATCCTCACGTGTTGCAGCCAATGGAAAAATATAAAGGAGTTACAATTATTTACTCTCTTGGTAATTTTATTTTCGGTGGTAACAGACATCCTGAAAACAGGACAATTATTTACACACATAAGCTTACAATAACCGATGGAGTTTTATCTAATCAGTCCGGTAAAATTATTCCCTGTTATGTATACACAGGCGACACAAATAACTGGCAGCCTGACATTATAACTAATAAGGCACAAAAGAAAAAAGTTATTAAATTTATGAAAGGAAAAGCTGATTTGCCATATTAATTTTTGGCAATGCATGACTTCTTTAATTCTTTCATCATATATTCAACCTGCATTTTTACGATATCTATATCAGATATGCTATATAACATTCTGGCGCCGGCTGCATCTTCTATTTCATTAAATGCAGCCTGCCCATTGTTAAATATAAAATCTATTGCAGCAAAATCCATTGGTAACATTTGTGTAATTGTGTCTACATATTTTCTTTCAGTCTCATTTAAATCATATAAAGAAACATTTCCGCCCAGGCTATAATTACTTTTAAAGCTTTTTTCTGAGGTTCTTAAAACTGCTGCCACCACTTTATTCCCTATTATATATACTCTTACATCTTTTCCTAAATCTGTACAGCATTGTTGTTTTACAAATTTATCATTTTCAATTTTTTTAATTGCAATCTCTTCATCGTCATTTGAATTAATCATAAATACCTGACTTCCACCATGACCACTACAACTTTTTAACACATAAGGATATGAAATCAAATTGTTATTAACATTTACACCACTTATTAACATTAGTTTTTCATATTCCGTTGGCATAAATGGTACTTTTCCCTTTAGAAATTTATATGTTAAGCCTTTATTGTTTGCAATTCTTGTTACTTCAGACGAATTGAATACCCTGATTCCGATTTTTTCATACTCTTTTGAAATTATATAATCCCTGCTTCTGTTTATTACAAAATCAGGTTTTCCTAACTCCATTTTATGTTCTTTATAAATTTTATCTGTCAGTACTAGTTTTATATCTACACCAAAATCTGCAAAGGCTTCTTTATGCATTTCAACATACATTTTATTTTTCTGTGCATCGTTTTTTTCATAAATCATGTAACCTGTCATAATTAACAACTCCAAACCAGACTTTGTATTATAATTTGCACTTATCTATAACATATTCAATAATTGTATCAGCAACATTTATGCCTGTGCAATCACATATATTCTTAAAGTGTGCATTGGAATTCACTTCGCAAAAAATCGGTTCATCATTTTCTCCAAACATCAAATCAACTCCTGCAAAATCTAATCCCAGTGCCCTGCACACGTTTAATGCCATATCCTGTTGTTTTTGTGTTGGATTATACTGTTCCATTTTTCCACCATTGGTTATATTCGCTCTAAAATCATCCTCGTTTAAACGCTTCATTGTCGCGACTACTTTATTTCCAACTACATTTAATCTCAAATCCTTACCTACTGAACTTTTTACAAATTCCTGCATTATGAATTCATTTCCATCTATTTTTTTTATTGTATCTATGGCTTCCTGATGATTGTTAACTTTATACACCTGTGCTCCAAACGAGCCTTTATTTGCTTTTATTATGAACGGAAATCCTAGGCTTCCTTCAACCTGCATTAAAAATGCATAATCTGAATATTCTTTTTCAAATGTCATTGGTGACATGAATGTTTTTGGCATCTTTATCTCTTCATTTTTTAAAGCAATAAATGTTAATGCTTTATCGTCGCAAACCTCAATTGCCCTTGCATTATTGAATACTTTTAATCCTGTTTTTTCCAATAATCTTGCTAATTTGTAATCCTTATCCCAAAATATTACAAAATCCGGCTTGTTATTCCAATCTACTTTCCCACTTTCTATTCCAAGAATTGATAGCAACCTGTCATTAGTCATTATTTTCAATTCACAATTCTGTTTTTTTGCTGCAATTACAAGCCATTGGTATATTTCATTAAATTTATCACTATTTAAATATCCGTTAACTACAAGCCATCCCTTCATTTTGTCCACCACCTCTTAATTATAATTTTGTACTATTATATCTTTTTTCTTATAAACGTAAAGAACGGTTAGGGCCCCCTTGCCTTAACCGTTCCGGACTGAAAAATATGTTAGTATACTTATGAACCCTAGGAGTGGTTCTATTTTACGATTCTTCGTAAAATCAAGTATTAGGTACTACGTGTTAAATTATATCAAATTTCTAAAATATATAAAGTATATTTTCAATGTTTTTATTGATATTTATTAATATTTTTCTTTTATTAAGCGATTTTATGTATATTTTTGTAAATAATCATATGAGATATTAATTTTCTATTGTGATTTTTTAATTTATTTACTATTATTAAAATAGATTTTTTTACTTAAGGAGGGTTTTATGTCCGATAATAATAACAACGATAATAAATATTCAGATGTTTCATCTGACAATATTTCAACAAACAATTCTAACAATAACACTTCTTCTAACAAGCATATTGCTGAAATTATTACTATTGCACTTTTAGCTATAGTTTTAATTTTCTTTGTTGTTCAATGTTCCCGAAATAAAAACGAGTCATCATCAACTTCAGGAACAATCGCTGCAAGTTCAAGTTACTCCGGCACTACTGTTCCACCTGTTGTTGTTCAGAATGAAAGCGGTGACCAGACAGAAATTGCGGATTCAGAAATTAATTTTAGAAACATTAGTTTTGCATCATCCATGGATGAAATCAAAGCATTAGAGAGTAAGTCCGATGATACTTTAGATAATCCAGATGATTCATCATCAGTTGATGGATATACTTATCTTACATATTCATTTAATGGTAAAAATGACCCTACAGCATTCGGAACTGTAGCTAATGTTTCCGACGCTTCCGCATCTTTAGTTTATGTATTTAAAGATAACAAACTTATAGAAGTTCGCTGGCAATATGGAAAGTTAGATGCTTCAGCTTATGATTCAATTATCGCTGATGCTTCTTCCCAATTTGGTCCTGCTACTTACAGCAGAGAATATTCAAATGGATACAAAGAATCCTGGTGGAGAACTAAAGATGTATTAATTTCATTTTTGTATCAGGACTCAGGAATTTCAATTTACTATAAATCTTTTAACTAAATATTATATAGACAAACAAAAACCACATCAAATTGATGTGGTTTTTGTTTGTCTATAATGCCTTCTTAATTGCATCCATTAATTCATCATATGTTTCAAATGCAGGAAGTTCAGGATATTCTTTCTTTATTTCCTCTGTACTTCTAAATAAAAATCCCGCTTTACTTGCTTTAATCATTCCAAGGTCGTTGTGACTATCACCGCTGGCAATTGTCTGATATCCGATTGACTGTAACGCTTTAACTGTTGTAAGTTTTGAATTTTCAATTCTCATCTTAAATCCTGTGATTTCACCATCTTCAGCAACTTCTAATGAATTACAGAAAATTGTAGGATATCCTAATTTTTTCATTAAAGGACCTGCAAACTGTGTAAATGTATCACTTATAATAATTACCTGAGTCATTGCTCTAAGTTCATCTAAAAATTCCTTAGCACCTGGCATAGGATCAATCTTTGCAATTGTATCCTGTATTTCTTTAAGACCTAATCCATGTTCTTTAAGAATGTTAATTCTATATTTCATAAGTTTATCGTAATCAGGCTCATCTCTTGTTGTTCTCTTAAGTTCAGGAATTCCTGTCTCCTCTGCAAATGCAATCCATATTTCAGGAACTAAAACTCCCTCTAAATCCAAACAAACAATGTTCATATCCATAATTTTATCCTCCAATTATTTTACTCAATTTTTTATTATAACAAATTCAACTTCAATTGTACATTTTGAAGTTATTTTTTTATTTAAACCCTCCCATAACTTAATTGACATGCCATTTTTGCAGTATTATCATATAAATTTATTTAAATATTATATATTTTAATATACATATAAATTTATGAAACGTATAAAAATAGTGTTTTAGGAAGTGATTTTTACCCTTATGGCAGAAAAAAACTTACAAACTACCTTAAATTAAAGTATCTCTGCTCTAGAACAGGAACGTCAATTTTTAGAAGTTCTTTGCAGAGACTATACTTCTGTGTATTACGCTGATTTATTAAATACGGATACGGATTAGGACTTTCTATTGGTAAGGAATTAGTTAATCTAATGAATGGAAGTATTGATGTCAGAATGAATGATTATATGTCTAAACCGATTGCTATCAATAAATTGCTGGGTATTCTTGCTAAGTATGGGAGAATCTGATGCGGCATTCGCTTCTTTTCTAACGCAATGAGTCCACATACAGTTCCATTCCGCTTCGCTACATCTCACTGATGCGGCATTCGTCGCATCACCAAAAAAGGAACAGGTTCTTTCTGAAAGCAAGCTTTCTCTAGAACCTGTTCCTTTTTTGGTGTATGTGGACTCATTGCTTACGCACAAAAAAAGCACCATCCCCGTAGTTGCACTACAGAAACGGTACCCGCAAATGCGCGATCAGGGGCTCGAACCCTGGACACCCTGATTAAGAGTTATAATTTATGTACTCTGTTTTCTTTCTTCCTCTGTATATAAATACTATTTTTATTATTGATAATATTATCAAAATTGTATAAAACATCATTTCTTCTTCTTTTTTGCATTCTCCTATTATTTCAATTAATGTTATTATTATGGCGCTTTCTTCCAGTATTAATATTCCCATTAATAATTTATTTAATATATGCTTTTTCTTTTTTGTGTAACTTTTATTGTAATATGTTTTATTTGTTGTATTATTGTTCTTTGGTCTTCTTGCTCCCCAATATATTTCTTCGTTTCTTGTTTTGTTCTTTTCTATTTCATTCCAACATGCTTCTATATATTCTTTATCGTTCATTTGTTTCCCCTTACCCAATCCTGTAATTTGATGATGTTCCCTGATGTTCGTATTTCTCTAGCATTATATCTATTATTTTTTGTTCGTCTTTTGTTGCCATGTTGTACAGTCTTTCTAGTCTGCTTTCTTTTTCTTCTCCGTTTACTAAATAATCTAATGTTACATCTAATTCTTTTGCTATTTTATTTGCTGTTTCTATTGATGGCATTGAACCATTTTTCCAATTGTTGATACTTGTCTTTGGTATATCTATTTTTTTACATAATTCTACTTGTTTTATTCCTTTTAATTTTAGTAGATTTAATAGATTTTCTATGAACATTTTACTCCTTTCGTTCTAAATATAATATTTTTCACTTGACAAGTTCTATATTTAATACTATATTATTTATAAAGTTTTAAATATAAAACTTTTTTCTATTTATTTATTTAATTTATTATTATATCAAATTAAGTAATTCTTGTACATTGACAACTAAATATTAACTTTTTAAATTTGTTTTTTTTAAAGGAGTAATTTATATGCGTGCTGAAATAAAAGGTATTTTTAATGGAGTTACAGAATCATCTTTTGACAATTCTAATGGTGATTCAATTAAATATAAGACTGTAACACTTTTGGAAGAGGATTCGAATTATACTCTTTCTTGTGGCGTTGATAAAAATGTTGATTTAAATATATTAAAGCGTTTTGATACTGCTGTTTTTATATGTAATATTTTTAATGGTAAGCGTCCTAAAATAGTTGGCATTAAAGTAGATTCAATTTCAAATAAGTAGTAGAGGTGTAAAATGGGATTTTTATATTTAGGAATTTGTTCTTTTAATTTGTTTTTCTCTTATCGAGTTTATCGCTTTTTCTATCCGAAAAAGGCTCGAAAAAACATTCATACTGTCAAGGATGATGTTGAATTTTTAAAGGATTTAAAAAATGTTAAAGAAGATTTTAGTAATTAGTTTTTTACTGTTAAACTGCATAATTATTTTTTCTCCAAATGTTTACGCTGATGAACTTCCTGAATTGTCTACCCGGGAAGAAACAACTTTAGTTGATGATAGTAATGTAGATAGTGCTGGTAATGATTTAGAAGTTCGGGCGCATTTGGAAAGTATATCAAATGAACTTTTGTATTTAATAATACTTATTTGTTTTATTTGTTTATGCGTGTTTTTGTACATAGTTTTTAAAAGCTTTACGCTTTTTTAATAAAAATAAAATTTAAGGAGGTATACGACTATGACACCTATGGTAGCAGAGGCTTTAACTATTGATTTTTCTAAAGTTACTGAAGCAATTACTTCTAATGCTCAGGCTGCTTTGCCTGCTGGTATTGCTGTTATGGCTGCAATTCTTGGTATAACAATCATCCCTAGAGTGATTCGTTCATTCCTTTAATTTCAGCTTTGGGGTGGCGCATGTCGTTGCCCCTTTTTTTTTACTTTAAAATTGAGGTGTATGTATGTTAATAATTCTGCAATTAATAATTCTGTTACCAGTTATAATACCGCTTTATATTTATGACAGATTAAAAAATAAGCGTTGCCATTTGTTTGGAATTGAAGGATATTTCGGTCTTATGGGTCAAGGTAAGACTATTTGTATGACTCGTAGGCTTTTACGTCTTCGTAAAAAATATGGCAATAAGATATATATTTGTACTAATTATGGATTTGTTCATGAAGATTTTTCATTTACTGATTGGCATATGTTGTTTGCTGATTGGGATAAACCTTTGGTTGTCGCTTGGGATGAGGTACAGAATGAATTTAATTCAAGGGCTTTCAAGTCTTTTCCCGTTGAGCTTCTTACCCAGCTTACTCAGGTTCGTAAAGATAATGGTATTTTATTACTTTACTCGGCTCAACGTTGGGCGCGTGTCGATAAAGTATTTAGAGAGTTATCTGTTAAATGCTGGCAATGTAGAACTTTTTTAGGTCGTTTTACCTGGGCGCGTTGTTTTGATACTGATACGTATGATTCTTTTTGTTCAGAAAAAAAAGTAGCTATTAAACATTCTTATAATTCGCATAGATATATTACTTTTGTTCAAACAAAAAAATTAAGAGAGTCTTACAATTCTTATAAAATGCTTAAGACTGCAAAGAATAATGTCGAACTTGATAAGTATATGGATAGGGAAGAATTAGCGCGTATTCGTTCAGGTGTTGTTGACGCTCCAGAATAGCCGAACGGCGTGGAGCGCAACACCACTAACGCGATACGTAGTTGAGCGTAACGCGTAGCGTTGTTTGTCCTAACTAGTTAATCTTCGCGGATTTTATGTTTAATTATTGAATATGTAACTTTAAATTATCGAACGTCGTTTTGTGTGTTCGTGACTTGATTGTGAGGTTTAAATATGTGTAAAAAACTTGTTTATTTATATTATAGGTTTAAATTTTGGCTTTTTATTCGTGAAAATTGTTCGAGGTGCTGTTTGTTTTGTGAATTTTATGATTCTTGTAAAGAAGATTTTGGTTGATGTAGAGAGGTGTATTTATGATACGAGTTCTTAAGAAGTTTATAGCTGTTATATGTTTAGTGTCTGTTTTAAGTACTGCTTTTGTGTTTCCAATAGTAAGTACACCTGTACAGGCTGATGCAATTGCTGTTGAGTCCGGTTCTGCCTATATATATCGTGTTGTAGTTACATTGCTTAGTAAGGTCGGTGTTGGTTTGCCAGCTCCTGTATATGGTTCTGCTTGTCGTGATGATTTAATTGATTGTTATGCTCGTAGTTTTACTGTTATTAATGGCGGTGGTGATCCTGGTAAAGGTAATGGTTCTAATTCTAACGAATGGAAAGAACTTCAGGCTTGTCCAAATTTAGAAAAGATTACAAGAATTTCTCAGGCTTTTCCTCAGTTTGTTGATGATTTGTTGGCTGGTGTTTATTCTGATAGTTTAGGATTTCAGAGTACTGGAATGACTCAGGAAAAACTTAAAGAAGTTGAAAAGCTTTTAGGTGATCAATCTGTAAAATATGAAATTAGACCTTCTAAGGCGGGGCGTTATAGTTGGCAACTTGGTAATTCAAATGAAAAACCTTATTTGTCTAATAATGAGTTTTTTCCTTTGTCTTTGAATGATTCTATTAATTTAATTGATTCTAATTTTACTTCTTTTTCATTTGAACGGGGTCTTGAGTTTCAAAATGGTTCTTATGTTACTGTTCGTGCTATTCCGAAAAATGATGATGCTTTTTATTTTTTTGATTCTTCTTCTTTATTATTAAATTATTTTTCAAACAGTGGTGTTTGCTTTGGGCTTCGTTACTCTGGTTCTTCTGGTGGTTCTCGTGGTTTTCAGCAACGTAATGTTTCTGGTGATTCTCATGTTTATGATGCTATGGGCTCTAAAATTGGTAAGAATATCAGAATTTATACTAATATGTATATGCGTATTTATGATGATGGTTCTGCTTTATTATTTGATCTTGACCGTATGTCTGCTTTTACATTTAATAAAATCAATAATTCTCTGTGGGATATGATTCAGGATAATGGTATTAGTTTTAAAGATGTTGAGTTTTGTGATGATTCTGGTGTTAAGGTTTCTGATTCTGCTTCTAATTTTTCATCTGAAGTTGATAATGATTTACTTACAGAATCTCAGATTGAAAGTATAGCAAATGGTAATCAAGATATTCTTGATAATGTAAAAAAAGCTAATGCTATTAATAAAACAAATGGCGAAACTCTTTTTGATATATCAACTGAAACTGCTAGCCAGACGGGTCTTCTTCAACAGATTGTGAATAATACAAAGAATCAATTGCGATTTGCTAAAACTGGATTTAACAATATGGTTGATGGACTTAAAGATGTTGCTAATAAATTAGGTTCTTTACTTTCTGTTAATGTAAAAAACTTTAGTGAATTAATTATTCCATTAACTTCTAGTATGGGACAAATTTATGATGCAATTAATAATTTATCAATTCCTAATCCTATTAATTCAATAATGCAGGGTGTTATTGATATAGGTCATTATATTAGGGAAGCTGCTTCAACTGTTTCATCTGCTGTTACTGATCCTATGGCAGCTATTAAGGCTATTCCTCAGGCTATCTCTGATGTTATTTCTACTATGTTTTCGCCTGGTGCTTCTTGTCTTGCTAATATATTTGATAAAGGTTCTGATATTTTTAAAAATCATTTTAATATGCCAGCTGATGCATTTAAGAAATTTATGATTGAAGGTAAGGAAGTTCCAGACGTTAAGTATAAAGTTGGTAGTAAAGAGTATGTTGTTATTCCCTTTTCTTATTTTAATAAATTTGTTGATAATTTTAGGGTTTATATTCAAGCTTCTTTTGTATTTATTTGGATTATTTGGTTTGCTAATCAAGTTTTATCTTTGTTTGATAAATCTTCTGTTATTACTGGTCATTTATCTGATTTTGATAGGGGGTCTCGTTAATGCTTATTTTTAATTTTATTTCTATTCTTTTGGATTTTTTCGATTTTATTTTGGATAAGTTTGATGTTGTTGTTGATTATAACTCTTATTTAACTGGTTTAGAAGTATGGAGTTATGGCGTTCATGTTCTTGGTGCTCCGTTGTTTTATGCTATTATAACTTCTGTTATTTCTTTTTATACTTTTAAAGTTGTTTTTTCGATTTTTAACTGGTTATGGCAGCAATTACCATTAACCTGATTGGATGGTGTTTTTATGAATAATGTTATATTTTTAAAGTTTAATGATATTTTATTAAGTCAAGGGTGTTGCATCCAGCTTCATCATGTTGATTTTGATGTCGTTGTTGGTACTTTAGTTGGTTATTCTGATAACGGTCTTGAAGTACTTTCACTTAATGGTATGGTTTATTTTTGCGAATTTTCTTCGATTTTAGAGTTGGAGAAAATCGCTTGACCCCCTTATGCTAATAGGGGGGTTTAAAAACCACACTTTTTAAAAAATAAATTTTTAAAGGGGTACGCGTAGCGTTGCCCCTTATTTTTTTAACTTTTTTATTTGGAGGTTTATTTATGGATAATTATGAGTTTAATAAGTTTGAGTTTCAAAATAATTTATTTGTTTCCGTCGATTGGTTAGCATTTACTTTTTCCTCTTTATCATTTACTGATATTTTATTATTTTTAAATTTAAATTATAACGATTTTGTGCCTTCAGGTCGTGGAGCACGTGGTTATAAACAGATGCTTAAATGTAAGCACGCTGATATTACTATACTTTATGATGGTACTCCAAATATGGGTACACATTGTGAAATTACTTCGAAGGGATTTTATTTTGCTATGTGTAGTTTTTTTAAGCCTTTGCTCGTTTCTACCCCTTTCAATAGTACGGCTTTAGATATTCCTTTTGATTTTACTCACATTACATATTTTTTAGGTCAATTAGTCCAACGTGCTAAAAATGTATCACGTCTTGATTTGGCTATTGATGATTATACTGATGATTATTTTACTCTTGATTCTTTACTTGATTTAGTTCAGTCAGGTCGTTGTATTTCTAAATTTAAGAGTTTTAAATATGAGTTTAGTAAGAAAATAGGTTCTTTAGATTATACTGGTAAAACTATTTACTTTGGTTCTCGTCAATCTAATGTTTTTCTTCGTGTTTATGATAAGGCTCTTGAGCAAAAAGTGTCTAATAATATGAAGTGGGTGCGTTGGGAGTTTGAGCTTAAAAATGATATGGCTATTAATTCCATTAATTCAATTTTAAAATTCAAATCGTTACCAACGTTCGTGTTTTCGCTTTTAAATACATATCTTCGTTTTATTAACTTAGATAATGAACGCAGAACTCGTTGTTCTACTTATTCCGTGTGGTCTAATTTTACTGGTAATGTTGATAAAGTTAAACTTTATGTTAAGCCTGCTGTTAAAGATATTGAATATATAAAAAATTGGTTTGATACTTATATCGGTCCGACTTTAGGTAAAATTATTGATGCTGATAATTGGGATTATCGTTTTATTACCGATAATATTGAACAATGGTCTTATCGTGGTGGGGTGAAACTTTATGAAGATGATTGATTTACTTAAATATTTTCTCCAAGAGAAAAAACTTAACGGATTATCTTCTAAATCAATTAAGGACTATAAAGAGTTTTTAGTTCCTTTTCTAGAGTTTGCTCCTGATGAGCTTTCTGATATTTCAATTAATGTTGTTAACTCTTATTTTAATTTATTACTTCAAAGAAATATTAGTAAGTCAACTTATGCCACTTACGTTCGTAATGTTAAGATTTTTCTTGTTTGGATTGAAAAGAATTATAATTTTGATGTAGCTGCTAAAAATATTAAAGTGCCAAAATCTCCAAAAAAGAACCCTTATATTTATTCCGATTCTGATATTAAACAGATATTTAATTTAATATATAATGGTTCTTGGTTGTCAATTAGGAACTGCTCCATTGTTGCCCTGATGTTAGATAGTGGACTTCGTCAAAATGAAATATCTAAATTAACATGGAGTAATATTTTTATTGATTCAAATTATATTAACGTTACTGGTAAAGGTTCTAAAGATAGAATTGTACCACTTGGTAGTATTTCAAAGCATTATTTACTTGAATATAAAAATAGTTGTCCTTTTTCTTCCTGTAATGTTTTTGTTACTCGTTCAGGTGATTCAATTACTGATAATACTATAAAGTTATTTATGCGTAAGTATTCTTTAAAACTTCCTTTTGAATTTTCAAGCCATAAGTTACGTCATAATTTTGCCACTAACTTTTTAATTGATAGTTATTATAGTAAAGGTTCTATGGATGTGTACGCTTTAATGTCAATTCTTGGTCATGAGAATTTAGAAACTACTAAACGATACTTACACATTGCTAATCAGGTAGTCTACAGTCGTGCTCACATTAGTCATATAGATAAGATATTTTTAAAATAAAATAAGTGCTTTATAAAGTAATTTAGTTTACTTTATATAAGCACTTTTTATTTGCTTACGCACAAAAAAAGCACCATCCCCGTAGTTGCACTACAGAAACGGTACC
>ERZ860668.633-NODE-633-length-25954-cov-2.876327_pt1 | contig 25954 bp, 19 predicted proteins | sample MGYA00510062_ERZ860668 | MGnify/ENA primary metagenome ERZ860668 (study PRJEB30046, sample SAMN00715258) | human gut metagenome | study: EMG produced TPA metagenomics assembly of the A metagenome-wide association study of gut microbiota in type 2...
TGTAAAAAAAGCCTGCTTCAGCGAAAGCCGAAGCAGGTTTTTTTACATTCTAAACCACCGGCTTAGCCGGTAGCTATTATTATGCTTTTTCTCTATTTCTCTTTTCAACAATATGTCCGTGTACTTTATCTGCAAGTTCACCGTGAAGTTTGAATTTTTTGGTGAAAACAATAAGTGAAATAAAAATCAAAATCGGAGGAATTGCAAAGCAAATAATTCCTATTCCGGCTTTTGTGCTTTCGTTAATAGCTTTTGTGGCACTTGTAATTTGCTTGTTATATCCCATTATTGCCAATCCGCCGAAAAGAACTATTGTTTGAATGGTGTAAGCCATTTTCTGCAAAAATCCTTTCATAGAAAAGGTGATTGATTCGTTTCTTTCTCCGTTTTTATATTCGCCGTAGTCAACAATATCTGCAAGAAAAATTGTTTGACCTACAAACATTGCCGCTATACCCGTTGATGAAACGATATATGCAATATCAAGTGCTATGGTTATTTTAAGAATAGGCCCGAAAACATACATCATAATGTATCCTATTATAGTGGCGATAAGTGAAATTTGATAAATTTTCTTTTTATTCATCCATTTTGAAAGTATAGGAATTACAGCAAGACCTAAAACTGAGCCGACAGCACCGATAGTTTGGAAAAGGCTCTGTGCCTTTGGCTCACCAAGTACATCTGAAAAATAGTACACCGCTGTGCCTGATGTTAAGTACCAACCGGCATTTGAAAGCATTGCAACTATCATAAATACAACAAGTTGGTCATTGTGTGCAATAACGGAAAAAATTTTTTTAAATGAAAACTTGGCTTTTTTACCGTATACTACATTTTTTTCCTTGGTTGAAAGTACGCATATGGTTGAAAAAAGTACAAGCATTATTCCGCATATTCCTGCCCAGCGTGAAAAGCCTGTTGCACTGTAACCTTTATCCGTTGTCATTCCGGTTGAAAGCATAGGCAAAACAATAGGTGTTGCCACCGTAATTATGCCTTGGCCCAAACCGCTAAAAGTTCTTGCAACGGTTGAAACAAGGTTTCTGTCTTTAGGGTCTGATGTGAAAGAAGGTACCATACTCCAATACGGAATATCAGCCATTGTATTCGTCATACCCCAAAGTATGTACATAACGCCTATGTAAATATATAGCTTCGTTCCGCTCATTCCAAAGTTTGTGAAAAGTAAAAAGAGTACAACTGCGTTGCATATAGCACCGATAAGTATCCAAGGTCTGTATTTACCGTGTTTTGTTCTTGTGTTGTCAACTATTGTACCCATCATAGGGTCGTTAATTCCGTCCCATATTCTTGCAATAGGAGTGAGAAGAAGCAAAAACGCTTCTTTAAGCCCAAGTACGCTTGATAAATAATAGCTTAAAAATGAATAAAACATTCCGTAGCTTAAATCAAGTCCTACCGCACCTACACCAAAGCAGATTTTTTCTCTCCACGAGGTTTTGTATTCCTGCATATTCTGTCCTCCGATATTCAATATAAAGGTATTATATCATATAATTATATATTTGTACAACAACATTTCTTTTTATTTTGTTGCAAATTTATTTTGCCGATGATATTATATAAAATGTAATATTTAGTCTTATTCGGAGGTTTTGTATGAAAAAGATTTTTAGTTTGCTTTTGTCATTTGTAATGCTTATAAGTATTGTTTCACTTGTTGATTTTTCTGCTTTTGCCGCATCAATGCCAACAACAACAATTACATCAGTAAAAGCACAAAGCAAAGCATTTACAGTTAAATGGAAGAAAAAATCAGGTATTACAGGATACCAAATTCAGTATTCTTCCAATAAAACATTTAAAAAGAACAATAAGAGCGTTACTGTTACTAAGCAAAAGACAACAAAGGCTACCGTTAAAAAACTTAAGTCTAAGAAAAAGTATTACGTTCGTGTTCGCACATACAAAACGGTAAACGGTAAAAAGATATATTCATCTTGGTCAAAGGTAAAAAGCGTAAAAACCAAGTAAGATTTATTTGTGTTTAACGACGCAATAAAAAAGACAGCCTGATTTTTTAGGCTGTCTTTTGTTATATTCTTTTCTATTTAACTTCAAGATAAAATTCCACACCGGCAAGCGTTTTTGATTAACTTTCTCTCAACGCCTTGTTAATCGCATTTAAAACTTTCTTTTTATCCGCTGACCAAAGCGGTGCAATCAAATCTTTTTTTGCTCCGTCGCCGGTAAGGCGGTGAATTACAATATTTTTCGGTATAATTGCAACACATTTTGCAATCAGTTCAACATATTCATCAAATTCAAGGGTTTTAAATAATCCTTTTTCGTAGTCTTTTGCAAGGTCTGTTCCTGCTATTATGTGCAAAAGCTGGAGTTTAATTCCGTCTATTTGGCTTTGGCAAACATATTTTACGCTTTCAAGCATATCTTCTTCACTCTCATTCGGCAAACCTAATATTATATGCACCACGATATTTACGCCAATGTTTTTTAGTTTTTTAACAGCTTCGTTATATACTTCTAAACTGTAACCTCGCCTTATATACTTTGCACTATCGCTATGTATTGTTTGCAACCCAAGTTCCACAAAAACAGGTTTGATTTTATTCATTTCATCAAGAAGTTCTATTACATCATCACCCAAGCAATCGGGCCTTGTGGCAATTGATAGCGCAACAATGTCAGGGTGATTTATTGCTTCACTGTATTTTGCTCTTAGTATTTCAACCGGTGCATAAGTGTTGGTAAAAGCCTGAAAATAAGCAATATATTTCCCGCTTTTGATTTTCTTTTCCACTCTTTTTTTGCCGCTTTCAATTTGCTCGGTAATGCTTAGATCTCGGTTTTGTGCAAAATCACCACTGCCGCCTTTTGAACAAAAAATGCAACCTCTTGTATCTATTTTTCCGTCACGGTTCGGGCAGGTGAATCCGCCGTCCAAACTGATTTTGTAAACCTTTTGCCCAAATTTATCTTTCAAATATTTGTTAAAACTTAAATATTCCATATTTATCCCTCATATTATAGTAAATAAAGTATACCATAAAATATATCTAATTAAAATAAAAATTCATATTGTTATTGACTTGGTATCGCCTTTAGTTTAAAATTGATTTGATAATAATTAGTAAAGGAAGAACGAAATGAGAGTTTTTTTAAGCTGCCTTGTTTGCAGAATTGTAACTTTTGTTTTGCATAAGCTTGGCAGGGGTGCTACATCTATGCCGGGTAAGGTTGCACTTAAAGTTAAAAGAAATGTTTTAAAAGATTTATCAAAAAATACCAAGGTTATAGTTGTAACCGGTACTAATGGTAAAACCACCTCTTGCCGTATACTTGAAGAAGGTCTGAAAAAAGCAGGCAAATCATATTTTATCAATAAATCCGGCGCAAATCTTATTACGGGCGTAACTGCTTCATTTATAATGAATTCAACTGTTACCGGTAAGTGCAAAAAAGATTATGCCATTATTGAATGTGACGAAAACGCTTTTAAAGAAGTTTCAAGATACATTCATTGCGATGTTATTCTTGTAACTAATGTTTTCCGTGACCAGCTTGACCGTTACGGTGAAGTTACGCATACACTTAACGCTATTAAAGAATCGGTTAAAAACTTGCCTAATGCAATTGTTTGCCTTGATGCCGATTGCTCGTTGACTTACTCAATGTCAAAGGAAATTCCTAATAAAATCATCACTTTCGGTGTTAATGTTCCTTTTGATAAAAATGCAAAAGCACCTGAAATAAGCGACGCTAAATATTGCATTTTTTGTAAACACGAATATGATTATACTTACCATACCTATGGTCATCTCGGCGGTTTTGTATGCAACAATTGCGGATATAAAAGGCCGCAACCTGATTTTGCGGTTGAAAGTGTAGAAGAAATGAAAAACGACCATTCCGTTGTTGTTGCAAATCTCAACGGTGACAGAAATATAATCAAGGTTAATATCGGCGGTGCGTATAATATTTATAATGCTATCGGCTGTGCGGCTGCACTTACTGCACTTGGTATAGAGCAAAAAATTATTATTGACGCTATTGAAAACTTTAACGGTGCATTCGGCAGAATGGAACATTTTAAAGCCGGAAATAACACGGTTAATCTTATTCTTGTTAAAAATCCGGCAGGCTTCAGCCAAACAATGAATTTTCTAAAAAGTATTGATGATGATTTTACATTGATTCTTTCGCTTAATGATAATGCTGCCGACGGCAGAGATATAAGCTGGATTTGGGATGTCGATTTTTCAGGCATTTTTGATAAGCCTAATGTTAAAGAGCTTTATGTAACCGGTAAGCGTTGCTACGATATGGCGGTTCGTGTTAAATACGAAGGCGTAGGAAATCGCGAAATTAAAATTATTGAAAATGAAGATTATAATAAACTCGTTGATGTTGCAACAAGCCAGGGCAGGGATGTTTATATAGTTCCTACTTATACTTCTATGATGACTATGCGCCCTGTAATTGCTAAAAGACTTGGAGGTAAAGATTTTTGGGAATGATGATTAAAATAGCACACCTTTATCCTGATATGCTTAATCTCTACGGTGATAGAGGTAATATAATCGCTTTGACTAAAAGAATGGAACTTCGCGGTATTTCCACCCAAGTGGATAAAATCACTATGGGTAAATCTTTTAATGCCGATGATTATGATATCCTTTTTATCGGCGGCGGCCAGGATTTTGAACAGGATGTTTTGCTTGAGGATTTGAAGAAAGGTAAAGATAAAGAAATTAAGCGTGCAATTGAAATGGGCAAGGTTATGCTCGCAATTTGCGGCGGTTACCAAATGCTTGGCAAGTATTATAAAACTCATGACGGTAAAATGCTTGAATATATCGGCGCAATTGATTTTTATACCGAGGGTAAGGAGGATAGAATGATTGGCAACTTCGCCTACAAAACCAAAGAGGGTATTGAAGTAGTCGGATTTGAAAATCACAGCGGCAGAACTTATCTCGGCCAGGGTGTTGAACCGCTTGGTAAAATGATTAAAGGCTGCGGCAATAACGGCGAGGACGGCACAGAAGGTGTAAGGTATAAAAATACTTTCGGCACATATTCTCACGGTCCTGTTTTGCCAAAAAATCCGCAGCTTGCCGATTTGCTTATTTCTTTGGCAGTGAAAAATAAATACGGCTCTTGTACCCTTGCTCCGCTTGATGATGAACTTGAAGATAAGGCAAGAGCGCAGGTTATGAAACTGTATGTAAAATAGGAGAAAAATATGAAGCTTTATATTAAGCAAAAAGTGTTTTCAATCGGCGCTAAGTTTTCTGTTAAGGACGAAAACGGCAATGACAAATATTTTGTTGAGGGTGAGATTTTGACTCTCGGCAGGAAGCTGCATATATATGATATAAATAATAACGAGGTCGCCTTTGTCCGCCAAAAGCTTTTGACCTTTATGCCTAAGTTTACCGTTGAGGTCGGCGGCGAGGAGATTGCAGAAATAGTTAGGCAGCTTACTCTTTTTAAACCTAAGTATTATGTTGACGGCTTGTGCTGGGACGTTGATGGCGAGCTGTTTGCCCACGATTATGTTATCACTTCGGGCAATGAGGAAATCGTTTCAATCCATAAGGCATGGATGAGCTGGGGCGATACGTATGAGCTTGATATTTCAGATAATACCGACGAAATAACCGCTCTCGCAGTCGTTCTTGCGATTGATACTGTTCTCGACAGTGCCAATTACGCTGCTGCCAATAGTTGATAATAAAGAGAAACAGAAAAAAGAATTGATGAATAATAAATTTAGAGATTATTATGACAAAAAGGCTTGATTTTTCAAGCCTTTTTTGTTATAATACTTCAGCATTCGTAGAAATACAAGCGAATACGCACACACACGGGTTAAGCCTTAGGTGATTTTAATGGGCTTTTGCCATACTCGGTGTGGAGGAATTAACCTTAAAGGAGGAAATAATAATGGCAAATGTAGTTTCAATGAAACAGCTTTTAGAAGCAGGTGTTCACTTCGGACACCAAACAAGAAGATGGAACCCTAAAATGGCTGAATACATCTTCACAGAGCGTAACGGTATTTACATCATCGACCTTCAGAAAACAGTTAAGAAGCTTGATGAAGCATATATGTTCGTTCGTGACCTTGCAGCAGACGGCGGTTCAATCATTTTCGTAGGTACAAAGAAGCAGGCACAGGATTCAGTTAAGGAAGAAGCAGAGCGTTGCGCAATGCCATATGTTAACGCAAGATGGCTTGGCGGTATGCTTACAAACTTCAAGACTATCCGTGGCAGAGTTGCTCGTCTTGCACAGCTTAAGGCTATGAGAGAAGACGGAACATTTGACCTTCTTCCAAAGAAAGAAGTAGTTGGCCTTGAACTCGAAATTGAAAAGCTTGAAAAGTACCTTGGCGGTATCACAGAAATGAAGAAGATTCCTAATGCAATGTTCATCGTTGACCCACGCAAGGAAAGAATCGCTGTATCAGAAGCAATTAAGCTTGGTCTTCCAATCGTAGCTATTGTTGATACAAACTGTGACCCTGATGAAATTGACTATGTTATCCCTGGTAACGATGACGCTATCCGTGCAGTAAAGCTTATCGCAGGCGCTATTGCTAATGCTGTTATCGAAGGCAGAGACGGTAATGACACAGCAGCAGAAGAAAATGCTGAAGAAGCAAGTGAAGAGGCTGCTGAATAATTTAATATAATTATAACTATTTTATAGGAGGATAATATAATGGCATTTACAGCTCAAGATGTTAAGGCTCTTCGTGAGAAGACCGGCGTTGGTATGATGGAATGTAAGAAGGCTCTTGTTGAAGCTGACGGCGATATGGATAAGGCAGTTGACTTCCTTCGTGAAAGAGGACTTGCTGCTGCACAAAAGAAAGCAACAAGAATTGCTGCTGAAGGTGTAGTTCTTCCATATTATGATGCACAGGCTAAAAAGGGTGTTGTAGTAGAAGTTAACTCTGAAACTGACTTCGTTGCTAAAAACGAGAAATTTATGAACTTCGTAGAAGGTGTTGCAAAGACTATCCTTGCAACAAATCCTGCTGATGTTGAAGCTCTTAAGGAAGAAAAGTTTGACGGTACAGACAGAACTGTTACCGAAACTCTTAATGACCTTGTTCTTTCAATCGGTGAAAATATGAAAGTTCGTCGTTTTGAAAGAATGGACGGTGTTGTTTCAACATATATTCACGGCGGCGGATCAGTAGGCGTTATGGTTGGCTTTGATGTTGCTGATGAATCAAAGGCATCTGCTCCTGAATTTGATGCTATGGGTAAGAATGTTGCTATGCAAATCGCAGCTATGAGCCCTGCATATCTTGACGAAGCTTCAGTTCCTGCTGAAGTTGTTGAACACGAAAAATCAATCCTTGCAGCTCAGATGAAAGAAGATCCTAAAATGGCTTCTAAGCCTGAAGCAGTTCTTGCTAAAATTGCTGCCGGTAAGATGGGCAAGTATTATAAAGAAAACTGCCTTGTTGACCAGGAATTCGTAAGAAGCGATTTATTCCAAGGTTCAGTTAAGGGATATGTTGATTCAGTTGCCAAGGAACTCGGCACTGAAATCAAGCTTAACGGTTTCATCAGAATGATGAAGGGCGACGGTCTCGAAAAGAGAGAAGAAAACTTCGCAGAAGAAATCGCAAAGCAAATCAACGGCTAAGACTTCTGCAAAAATTTCAAAAAAATTTGATTTAAACGGCTTAAAACCAACGGTTTTAAGCCGTTTTTACATGTCAAATAGAAATGAGGCAAAATTTGCCCAATTATCATAATTGATCATAACTTTTCGTATCGTTTTGAGGCGAAATTTGGGCAGAAACTGAGGCAAATCTGAAGTAAAGAATCTTCTGCTAAGTTGCCTCAAAAATAACATATATCAAATATTCTAAATTATTAGGTGTGTAATTATAGAAATATAACTACACACCTTATTTTTTTATCCAAAAACAGAAAGGGGATAGTATATGTCAAAATGCAAAACGATTGCAATATGTAATCAAAAAGGTGGAGTAGGTAAAACTACCACAACAGTTAATCTCGGTATTGGATTAGCAATGCAGGGTAAAAAGGTATTGCTTGTTGATGCTGATCCGCAAGGTGATTTAACTGTAAGTCTTGGTTGGAAAGATAATGACAATTTGTCAAATACTCTTTCTAACAAGATTTTAGAGTATATACAGGACAACAACAATACACCTGATGATGTCATTTTACATCATGATGAAGGTGTCGATTTGATTCCCGCTAATGTTGAATTATCTGCACTTGAGTTAAGCCTTGTTAATGCTATGAGCAGAGAGGTGGCAATGAAAGGATATTTGAAATCAGTTAAAGATAATTATGACTATATCCTTATAGATTGTATGCCGTCATTAAGTATGGTAACAATCAATGCCCTTGTTGCAGCCGACAGCGTAATTATTCCTGTTCAGGCTCAATATCTGTCTGCTAAAGGTATGACACAGCTTATTCAGACAATTCACAAGGTTAAAAGACAAATCAATCCACAATTAAAAATCGATGGCGTTCTCTTAACTCTTGTTGACGGAAGAACGAATTTTGCTAAAAGCACAAAAGATGCCATAACAGAAAGTTATGGTAAAGTAATAAAAATATTTAATACTAATATTCCTATGGCTGTAAAGGCTGCTGAAACAAGTTCAAAGGGTAAAAGTATTTATACTTACGCTCCGAACAGTACGGCAGCACAGGCATATAAAAACTTGACAAAGGAGGTGCTTGATATTGAGCAAAGACAGAACAACCGACTTTACTTTGCCCAAGCTCGATGATTTGTTTTCATCACAGGAAGAACGAGAAAATGGAAAAATGCCTAATATAAAAGATATTCCATTGTCATTGCTTGATGAGTTTCCCAATCATCCGTTTAAGGTAAGAGATGATGAAGATATGCTAAAACTCATTGAAAGCGTATCAGAGCGTGGTGTTCTTGTTCCTGCAATAGTCAGATCAAAAGCAGACGGCAGATATGAACTCATATCAGGTCACAGGCGAAAGCGAGCAAGTGAATATGCAGGCAAAAATAATATGCGTTGCATTGTTTCAGATTTAGATGATGACGCAGCTACCATTATTATGGTAGACAGTAATATTCAAAGAGAGCATATTTTGCCAAGTGAAAAAGCATTTGCATACAAAATGCGTCTTGATGCAATGAAACATCAAGGAAAACGTAATGATTTAACTTCTCGCCAAGTTGGCGAGAAGTTATTATCAATAGAACAACTTGCAGAAAATAGTGACGATAGTGCAAGACAAATACAACGATATATCCGTTTAACCTATCTTGTTGATGAACTGCTCGAAATGGTAGATGAAAATAAAATCAAAATGTCACCTGCCGTTGAGATTTCATATCTTGATGAAGATTGTCAGCGTGATTTGGTAGATGCCATTGATGATGAACTTTGCACACCGTCACACGCACAGGCAATCCGAATGCATAAAGATTTTAATGAGGGTACGCTCACAAGAGAGAAAATCTATTCGGTTATGAAAGAAGAAAAAGGAAATCAAAAGCCTAAAATCTCAATTCAAGTCGAAAAGATAAATAAATATCTGCCTAAAAATGTAAAAAAGGAGCAGACAGAGGAATTTATCTGCAAGGCTTTGGAGCATTACAGTAAATATCTGCAAAAGAAAAGGGATAGAGAGTGCAGGTAGTGTAATTGTAAATTTTCAATTTCCCTTCCCCACACCCTAACCCTTATAACAATACTTACCGAAATAAGAATAAACATCTCATTAAGAGAGTTTATATATAACAATACAAAACTAAAAGGAATGATGCTTATGATTTAAGATATAAATTGCATAATTGTCTGATAGTTGAATTTGCAGTAATATTAGTGCAAAGGAGAGCGATGATTATGAAAAAATGTAGTTTAATTGCAATTCTGCTGATTGCGATAATGATGATTGTAGGTTGCAGCCATAATGCAGAGGTCAGCAAAAATGCTGATGAAAGTCAAAATGTTTCTTTTTCGGCAAGTAAAACCGAAAATCACGATAGTAAAATTGTTACAGAAACTGAAAGCAGTACAGAGATTTCAACAACAAAAATGCCTGATGAACAAAAATCAGCAGATCAGACTACAACGAAAAAATTTACTACAACGCAGAAACAGACCACTACCAAAAGGCAAACAACAACAAAGAAAGTTACCACTATTCAAAAACCAACCACCCATAAGGTTACTACAACAAAGAAGCCGACAACCACGAATGGTGCTCCAACAAAGCATGCTCACACTATGCCCTGCGGCAATGTCGGTAAGTGGTATTCAAGTAAAGACGCCTTTATGTCGGACTATTACGCAGAAGCAGACTACTGGAATAATAAACTTGATAATGACGAAATATCATACGAAGAATATATTTCAAAAGTTCCGAGAGGATATGAGGTATGGCAATGCAGTTGTGGTAAATGGACAGGAAACTATAAATACAAATAAACAAATAACTTCTAACGGAGATTGATTAAAAAATCAGTCTCCGTTTTATTTTGAGATTGAAAGGAAATGACTATGATTAGTAAAATCAAAAACTTTTCATTTGGGAAAAGGCTCACATCAATGCTGTTAGCACTTCTTGTCGTGCTTACAGTGTTTCCAATTCACGCATTTGCCGAAGATACAAATCTCGGCAAGGTAAGCGGTGCAAGCAAAATTGATGTAACGGCAGAAATGAATTACGGACACGAAATTCATTGGGGTACGGTTGGTGGCAAGAATTATCCTTTATTCTGTATTGAGTATGGCGCCACATCACCCGACTCCTCATATCTTGCAGGAAAAAAAGCAATGGCAAGTAACAATGCTTTGGAAGCAGCAAGATGGATTTTTGCAGGCTATTATATGGAACACGGCAATGCAATCAGCAAAAAGGATATGGCAATGTGTCAGAAAAAGGTTTGGTCGATTATGGGTGACTCAACCTCTTGGAATTTTAGTGATTCAGATTACAAGGAATGGTGTGATAACGCAAAGGCTAATATGAAAAAGCTGAACACTTATCCCTCTTTTGACGGAAAAAATATAGGCAATCTTGTTGCAGGAGCTTCAAAAACAGTTACTGACACAAACAAAGTGTTATGTGACTATCCGGCTTTTACCTATACAAAAAACAAGGTAACAGTTAAGCACGAGAAAGATAAAAATACTTTAACTATTAGCGTTGACAAGGATTGTACTGCAACATCTTTTGCTCTTCCTGCAACAAAGTATTTTAAAGAATACACGGGTGACGATGATGGGCTTCTGTTATATTATCCCTATGGCAGTAAATCATATCAGAAATTGATTTATTCCGCATATTACGATCCTATTGATGTTTCGTTTAATGCTGATATAACACCGCTTGGAAATCTTAAACTTATAAAAACATCAGAAGATAAGATTGTCAGCGGAATAAAATTCAATGTTTCGGGCAATGGAATAAACAGGATTGTTACTACCGACAGCAAGGGAGAATTCCAGATTGACGATTTAGTTCCCGGTAAATATACGGTTACAGAGGAAAGCATAGATAAATATGTTCCTGCAAAATCACAGACAGTAACGGTTGAGGGCAATAAAACTGCTACTGTATCATTCAGCAATGTTTTGAAACGCTCTGACATCAAGGTTATCAAGTCTTGTGAAGATAATTTTACGGAAGGACACAAATTCCACCTTTATGGCACATCGCTTTCAGGCATCAAGGTTGATGAATATACCACAACAGATAAAAATGGTGTAGCAACATTCAAGGATATTCTTATCGGCACAGGATATACACTTGAAGAAGTTGATACTGCTGTTCGTTATGTAATACCTGACAATCAAACTGCTGTTGTTGAATGGAACAAGGTCAATGAATATCACTTTAATAACAAACTCAAAAAATTCAGAGTTAATGTAGTTAAATCGGATATTGAAAAAGGTCATGCACAGGGTGATGCAAAGCTCAGCGGTGCTAAGTATGGAATCTACAAAGGCAATCAGTTAATCGACACATATACAACAGATGATAATGCATCATTCACAACAAAATATTATGTTTGTGATACAGACTGGACGATTCGTGAACTTGAATCAAGCGAAGGTTATCTTGTTAATGATGAAGTTTATAAGGTCGGTGCTGATCCTAAATTGTACGAGATTGAGTACAACGAGTGTAAAAATGCAGTAACCGAGCAGGTAAAGAAAGGTAAAATTGCAATTATTAAGCATACGGACGATGGCAGCACACAGATTGAAACACCTGAAAAGGGTGCAGAATTTCAGGCTTATCTCAAATCGGCAGGCTCTTATGTTAATGCAGATCCTGATGAGCGTGACACAATCGTTTGCGATGAGGATGGCTTTGCTTCTACCAAGTTAATGCCATATGGTGTTTATACTGTCCATCAGACAAAAGGTTGGGAAGGTCGAGAGAAAATCAAGGACTTTGATGTGCTCATTGATACAGATATGAAAGAATACAAGTTCCTGATTAACAACTCTAATTTTGAAAGTTATCTCAAAGTGGTTAAACTTGACACCGAAACAGGAAAGCAAATTGCTTATGAGGGTGCAGGATTTGAAATCTACGACAGCAACAATCACAGAATTTCAATGCAATTCACTTATCCCGAAGTAACATCAATTCACACATTCTATACAAACAGCGAGGGATATTTGATTACACCCGAAAAACTGCCATATGGTGATTACACGCTTAAAGAGGTACAAGCACCATACGGATATGTGCTTGATTCCACACCTATTCCGTTCAGCATTACGCAGGAAAACAGTTCAACCGATACGGGCGTAACTGTTGTTAAGGTCAAGGCAAAGGATATGTCGCAGAAAGGTGTTATTGAAATTACCAAGACAGGCGAAATATTCAAGTCGGTAATTGAAAATGAGGGTATTTATACTCCGATTTATGAAAACAGTAACCTTGCAAATGCAGTATTTGAAATCTATGCTGCTGAAGATATAACTACTCTTGACGGAACAACAAGATATTATCAGGGTGAACTTGTTGATGAGATTACAACAGCAGAAAATGGTGTTGCAAAGTCAAAGGAACTTTATCTCGGCAAATATACTGTAATTGAGAAAACTGCACCAAATGGCTATGTTAATTCCAATGAACAGTACGATATAGAATTAACCTACGCAGGTCAGGATATCAAGGTCACATCAACAGCACTTTCCGTATTCAATGAAAGACAGAAAGTATCTGTTTCACTCTTAAAAGAGTTATCGCAGGATGAGAAATTTAAGCTCGGAATGAATAATGAAATCTTATCTGTTCAGTTTGGTATTTATGCTGATGAAGATATTACTGCTGCTGATGGTTCTGTTATTCCGAAAGATGCATTAATCGCTTATGGTAACTGTGATAAAAACGGAAAACTAACATTTAACTGCGACCTCCCTATCGGATTTAAGTGGTACGCAAAAGAAATTGCCACAGATAAACACTATATCTTGTCCGACACAAAATATGAATTTAATACCGAATATCAAGGTCAGGATATTAAAATTATCGACATCAAAGTTAATGACGATAAAGCTATCGAAAACAATCTCATTTATGGTTCTGTTAAAGGCTTGAAAATTGACAGAGAAACACAGGAAGTAATCAAGGGTGCAACCTTTGGTTTGTTTAAATCAGACACTACCGAGCTTACAGAAGAGAACGCAATCTTAACTGCCGTTACCGATGACAATGGTATCTTTACCTTTACTAATGTTCCTTATGGCGAGTATATCATCAAGGAGTTAAAACCGGCTGAAGGATATCTCGACAATGAGGATATTTTCAAGGTTACTATTAGTACACACGAACAGATGATTGAGCTTACACCTATAAACGATAAGATTCCTGAGCTTAAGACTACTGCAACGATAGACGGAAACAAGGAAGTTAACGCTACAGAAGTATTTACGCTTACCGATTCAGTTGAGTATAAGCATCTCGTTCCCGGCAAGGAATATGTACTTAAAGGTGTATTGATGAATAAAGCCACAGGCAAAACACTTGAAGTTGACGGAAAGGAGATTACTTCCGAAGTTAAGTTTACGCCCGAACAGCCAAGCGGTACGGTCGATGTGCTTTTCACTTTTGACAGCAAATTCATTAAAACCGAAACACAAATTGTTGCCTTTGAGTATCTTTATAAAGACGGCAAGGAAATTGCAACACATACAGATATTGAAGATGAAGGACAAACAGTAACAGTTAAAATTCCATCAATCAAAACAACTGCTAAAATCAACGGCAAAAAGAAAGTTGTGGCTAAAGGTGATGTGACTATTACCGATACAGTATTATATGAAAACCTAACACCCGGCAAGGAATATGAAATCACAGGCGTTCTTATGGATAAATCCACAGGCAAACCGTTCAAAGTTAAAGGCAAAGAAATCACTTCAACAGTTAAGTTTGTACCCGATAAGGCAAACGGCAAAGTAGAAGTTACCTTTACTTTTGACGGTTCAGCAATTAAAAAGGATACCGAACTTGTGGTCTTTGAGACATTGTATCGTGACGGTGTTGAGTTAATTGCTCACGCTGACATTAATGATGACGGACAGACCGTAACGGTTAAAGTCCCTGAACTTGAAAATCCAAAGACAGGAGACGAAAGGAACAAAAAGGCATTAGCTTCTGTTATGAGCGTATCTGCACTTGGAGCAGTATCGCTTGCTTATTATCTTCTCAAAAAGAAAAAGAACAATAAGGAGGAAAAGTAATGGAGCCAAAGGCTATTATCGGCATTGTTATTGTTGTTGCAATTATTGTTGCAATTGTGATTATGCAGATAAAAAGAAAAAGTAAAGACTAAATTCGGTATTCAATGGGCAGTCAAGTTTTGGCTGCCCTGTTTTATAAAAAAGCAAATATAGTTAAATGAGTCTTAACTGAAAAGAGTGATTTTATATGAACGAAACCAAAAGAATCATTAATGATTACGAGATTATTCAGTCATTTTATGTTGGAGAAAAAGAGGTTGTTGTAGGCGAAAACAAAAATGCCGAATACAAATATATTTGCGGCTATTACGAAAGCAATGAAATCTTTGAAAGGATAAATGATTGCAGAGCAAGCAATGATTATCTTGATATTATGACCTTGTTCTGTGACAGAGCAAAAGAACAGGTAGAACTATGCAAACAAACACAAAAAACAAAAATCGGCATTTTAACACCTGATATGTATTCTCCTGTTGATATTTACGATGATTTAACAGGCAAAGTAGTTGTTGAAAAAATTGACAATCTCCGTAGAGAATATCAAAATGCAGAAAATCAACTTTTCTATGTAACAGGTGGTAACGGAGCAAAGCCTAACGCAAGAGGAACAAAGGTTTTCGGCTATTCCTTTGCAAGTAAAAAGCATTGCTATATCCGCCGCTATGATGTGGAAGGTGTTGTCGATAAAGCAACATTACCCGAATGGGCAAAAACAGACCTTGCCGAAATAAAAAAGCAGATTAAGCGAGAAGAAAAGGAGGTTAGATAATGGATATTCGCACTAATGCAGGATACATCATTACCGATTGCGTTCATATTGGCAAAGCTGAATTTGTACTTGGTGTTCATTCAAAACATCCTGATATGTTCGTCACTTGGGAATACAACAAGAAAAACGACAGCTATTTTTGGGGACACTACCATACAAACCTGTTTGCTGCTCAAAAGGATTTGAATAAAAGATGTCAAGACAAAATAAAGGATTATGAATGCCTTTATGGTCGTGATAAAAACAAAGAACGGGATATTGAAAGATGAAAGAAAATCAATATGACTGTTCAAAGTGCAATTACAGGGACAGGAGTATTAACTTCTGTGGCTTTTGCACTAAAAAACTTCTAAAAGAAATTAAGGAGGCAAAAGATGAGCGAGAAAAGAACAATTTTTCAGCAGAGAATGAGAGTGCTGAATAAGCTCTATACCCACGGTTGCAAAACCGAAAAGGATTTGCAGAAACTTACCCTTGAAAATATCCTTGAAATTAACGGCATAACAATACCTGAAATGTCTGTTATAACCGAACTGCAAAAGCAGGTTAAGGCAGGTACTCTCTACTCTTATCTCGGAGGTGGAGAAAATAAGCAAGACAGTTAAAATTTGTAAAGATAGGAGTTGATTAAATAATGCCTAATAAATTTGAGCTGATTACAAAGGCATACAGTGATGGATGTGCTGATGTAATTCGCTCCCCTCAAAATTGGTGTGAATTTCTTTCTTCTGCCTGCTATAATTACCGCTTGCGTTTTGATAAACAGCTCCTTATTTTCATTCAAAGACCTGACGCAACGGCAGTTCTTGAATTTGAAAAGTGGAACAAGAGGTTTAACCGTAAAATAAACCGAAACGCAAAAGGTATTGCAGTATTCGCAGATGTTGAAAGAACGAAAATAAAACACTACTTTGATATTTCCGATACTAACGAAAATGAATTATCCCGCCCTGTTCCTATATGGAAATATAAGGACGAGTATGAGAATGATGTTATCGAAACTTTTGAAAACACCTTCGGTGCTTTGAGCAATAAAAACGATATTGTTGATGCAGTAATGTCAGCCGCAGATAACGCAGTTGAGGACAATACCATTGACTATATCGCAGAGCTGCCGAGTATTAAGAATGACAGTTTTCTTGAAGAACTCGACGATGACAGTATTTCAACAATATATCGCAGAGCAATCAAAAACAGCGTTGCCTTTATGGTGCTTACAAGACTTGGAATAAATGCAAACGAGTATTTCAGCCGTGAAGATTTTGAGGGCGTAGTTAATTTCAATACTACCGAAACTCTTAATGCTCTCGGCTACGCTACAAGTGATATTACGGAAATTGCACTTAATGAAGTGTCAAAAACCGTACTGTCATTGGAAAAATCAAATCACATAATTGCAAAATCCGAAAAGGCGGAATATACTAAAGCCGAAAACAAAAATATTGAAAGGAGTGTTTCAAATGACACAAATCACTTACAGAAAACAGGGCAAAGTGCAGATACCGAACTTGGTACTTCCGGCACAGAAGAATTTGACATTGAGCAGATATGGTCAGTTGAGGAAAAAGTTTCTCAAGGAGGAGCATCGTCTGCTGTATTACAACCTGTTGACAACGGGCAAGCTCGACAGCCATCTGCAAGAGGTGGACGAGAGAGCGAAATCAATGGAAGAATCATTGATGAAGAAAATGTCAGCTCAGGAGGGCTTGACCGAGGAGCTGAAAGCAACCGACCAAATGACTTGGGTTCAGGGAATGAACAACCTGAAACAGAGGGTGCAGGAAATCGTGATGAAAGAGGTAATTTACGCTCTGTAACTGATGAATTGCCACCGTTTTTGGATGATGATTTGATTATGGGTGTGCTTGAAAATTCCGATGATGATTTAGTTCATAAAAAATCGTTCATTGTGGAAAAATTCAAGAAATTGAGCGTGAGCGAAAAAATACCATATACTCAAACTCTTTACGGTGGGCATTTTACGGAATACAACATCAACAATACAACAGTCGGCTTAAAAGCAGAAAAGGACGGACTTCTTATGTACGAGGGAACTTACAAATCTCGCACAAAGGAGTCCGGTTTTTCTTGGGGAGTTGTTGCAGAGCTTATCGGTCAGTTGATTGATAGCGGAAAATACCTGCCGAAAGAAAAAAAGGAACAGGAACAAGAACAATCTGCACAAATCGGTTTATTTGACTATGTTGCCGATATACCCGAAGAACAATATGTTGACGAAAGCAATCAGGTATCTTTATTTACTGACTTCGGTGTATCACAGCAGATTATTGATGAGGCTCTTTGTATCGGTGCCAATGATACCGACAGTACACTTGATATTGCTATGTTCTTTCGTCGTGACAGAGGTACAGAGTACAATACTGAATTTCTTAAAAAACACTATAAAACTAACGGCGCAGGCTTTTATTTCAATAACGAACAGGTATCAGTTTGGTATAACGAAAACGGCTTTAATGTCGCAAAAGGCACTACTGCTCAAAAGCCTTCTGCTACCCATTTAACTTGGGAACAGGTTGCAAAGCGTATTCGTGAACTGCTTGATATGGGCAGATATATTCCGCAGGAAAAGCTTGATATAATTGATGATAGAGAATTATCCATTGTATCCGACCGTATCATTTCTTTTGTTCGTGATATGGACGATGAAGAAAACTCTGAATATTTACCGAGAGGTAAAAGGATTGTTGACAATGTTCTCGGTTATCCTGATGAAGTTGCTGCTCTAAAAGAGTATTTGTCGGACGGTAATAATAGTGTTGCGTTATTTAGAGAATACTCAAAATTTGCAAAGGCTTATGAAAACGGAATGATTAATCTGTATAAATATAATTATGAATATTCCGTGCCTTATGTATATGAAATATTCAAGGGTATGCAAGTTGAGCCTACCAATTTCAAAACGGCTGATGATTTTAACCCTAACAGGCAATATTTTATCTCGAACGATGAAGTTGATAATTTCCTTCGCAGAGGAAAAAGTAGTGCCGAAAGCAGATTTAGGATATATACGGGCTTTGCTAATAGTAATGATAAATCGGAAAGGGTAAAATTCATCAAGGATTATTACGGCTTAAGCGGCTCTTATTCGGGCAATGACAATCTAGATAGCTCTCCAAAAGGTTTAACAATAAGTCACGGCAATATAATGGAGCCGGATGCAAAGGTAGTCTTAAAATGGAATCAGGTTGAAAAGCATATTGATGATATGATTAAAAACAACCGTTTCTTTTATGACAGCGACTTTGACGAATTGCAGAACATATACAAAAGAGATATATCATATTCAGTCGAGAGCTTTTTCAATGACCTGCCTGATGAATATGCTAAACCGTACCCAAAGGAAACCGAAACATACAATATAAGCTATGTAGTTCGTGACAAGCTCGATAATCCGCAGGAGCTTGACAACATTGAAAAAATGATGTCTGATGCAATGGCTTTGATGGGCGAGGATTACAACGGCTATAAGTATCGTAAACAGGAATATGATGATTTTGTAGCTTTCAAAAACGGTACTTATGCTCCGTATAGGGTGCCTGAAAAGGCAGAGCAAAAGCCACCGCATACATTTACAAGCAAATTCAGTAAGGCTGCCGAAAATAAAACTGTCTTACCTGAATGGCTTACCGAATACCGTGAAATCAAGGCAGAAAACCCACAGGCTATTGTTTTCTATCAGCAGGGCGATTTTTATGAAGCCTTTGAACAGGACGCAGTAAAATTCGCTAATGAGCTTGACCTCGTTCTAACAAGCCGACACATAAATGAAAATACAGGCAAACGCATTGCAATGTGCGGTTTTCCTAAACATTCGCTTGATAAGTATATGAAATATTTGGCGGATAAGGGATATAAAATTGCAGTATCTTCTCTTGGAAATGACGAAAGGAAAACAATTTGGTATGCTCCCGATTATTCCGAAGACGAAAATGAAAAAGAGGAGCAAAACATTAGTATAGAGCCTACATTTCAAGCACCGCCGAAAGCAAACGCATATACCTTTGATTTGCACCCTGAGATACCGATTGCCGACAGATACAATTATAACTTTGCCGAAAAAGAAATTGAAACAGTTGGTAAAAAAGAGCGTTTTCGTAGAAATATGGAGGCTATCCGAGTTCTTAAAGAGTGCGAATTTGACAATCGCTTTGCAACACCTGAAGAACAAGAAATTTTATCAGGCTATGTCGGTTGGGGCGGTATTTCAGAGGCATTTGACGAAAACAACGATGCGTGGGCAGACGAATTCCAGGAATTATATACTGCCCTTTCCCCTACCGAATATGAGGCAGCAAGAAGAAGTACGCTGACAGCCTTTTATACCCCACAGCCTGTTATATCTGCTATCTACAAAGCACTTGATAAATTAGGTTTTAAGCAAGGTAATATCTTGGAGCCTTGTTGTGCAATCGGTAATTTTATCGGTATGCTCTCTCAAAATATGCAGGACAGTAAAATATACGGTGTTGAAATTGACAATATCTCGGCAGGTATCGCACAACAGCTTTATCAAAAGTCATCTATTATGACGGCTCCCTTTGAAAAGGCTGAACTTCCCGACAGCTTCTTTGATGCAGTTGTGGGTAATGTGCCTTTCGGAGATTTTTCACTTGCCGATAAAAAGTACGATAAGTACCATTTCCTTATCCACGATTACTTCTTTGCCAAGTCCCTTGATAAGTTAAGACCGGGTGGAGTTATGTGTCTTGTAACTTCCAAAGGTACTATGGACAAAGAAAGCTCCGACGTGCGTAGATATATTGCACAGAGAGCAGAGCTTCTCGGTGCCATAAGACTTCCTGACAACACCTTTAAGGGTAACGCAGGTACAGAGGTAACATCGGATATTCTCATACTTCAAAAGCGTGACAGAGTGGTTGATATTGAGCCTGATTGGTTGTTCCTTGACGAAGATACTAACGGAATACGAATGAATAAGTATTTTGTTGAGCATCCCGATATGGTACTTGGCGAAATGGTTATGCAATCGGGAAGATTTAAGCCTGAAAGTGCTTGTAAAGCCTATGAGGACAGAACTCTTGAGGAACAGCTCGATATTGCCGTACAAAACATAAATGGCGAAATTACGGAATACACCATTGAAGATGTTGAAGAAAACGAGGTAAACTATATCCCTGCTGACCCGAATGTTCGCAATTATTCATTTGCTGTTGTGGACGGCAATATCTATTACCGAGAAAACTCTGTTATGCGAGAGGTAGAAACCTCCGAAACAGGTAAGAACAGAATTAAGAGTATGATTGAAATAAGGGACTGTGTTAAAAATCTTCTTGAAATGCAGACCAATGATTACCCTGACTATGATATTGAAAAAGAGCAACACAGACTTAACGAAATATATGATAAATTCGTTAAAAAGTACGGATATATCAACAGTAGAGGTAACTCAACCGCCTTTTCCGATGACAGCTCATATTTCCTTATCTGTTCTCTTGAAGTATTCAAGAATGACGAATTTGAACGCAAGGCGGATATATTCACAAAACGAACTATTCAACCGCATATTGCTAAAACTCACGCAGATACCTCCATTGAGGCTTACGGTATCTCAATAGGTGAAAAAGCAAAAATTGATATGCCCTTCATGTGTCAGCTCACAGGCAAAAGCGAGGAGGAGATATTCGCTGATTTGAACGGCGTAATTTTCCTTAATCCCGACTATGACGAAAACAACAAGGGTGTACCAAAATATTTACCTACCGATGAATACTTGTCGGGTAATGTTCGCAGAAAGTTCCGTCAGGCAAGAGAGATAGCCGAAAATGACGATAGATTTGCGGCTAATGTTGACGCACTCGAAAAGGTACAGCCTGTTGACTTAAAAGCAACCGAAATTGAAGTACATCTCGGTGTTACTTGGCTGCCTATTGAAATCATTAACAAGTTTATGTATGAAACCTTTAATACATCTTATTACGCAAGAGGAGCAATTAAAGTGCATTACAATGAGCTTGCTAATGTATGGAATATAGAACACAAGGCGGCTGACAACACAAATCTTACCGTCACTCAAAAATACGGCACAAGCAGAAAAAACGCTTTTCATATTCTTGAGGCAACGCTTAATCTTCGTAATGTTCGTGTCTTTGATTATGAGGAGGACGAGAACGGAAAAAGAGTTGCAATACTCAACAAAAAAGAAACTGCCATAGCACAATCTAAACAAGAGCTTATCAAGCAGGCTTTTAAAGATTGGATATGGAAAGACCTCGAACGGCGTGAATATCTCTGCAAGCTCTACAACGAAAAGTTTAACAGTATTCGTCCTCGTGAGTATGACGGAAGTCATATAGTTTTTGAGGGAATGAATCCGGAAATCACTTTAAGAAAGCATCAGCAGGACGCAGTTGCAAGAGGACTTTACGGAGGCAATACGCTCCTCGCTCATTGCGTAGGTGCAGGTAAAACATACACTATGGCTGCAACAGCTATGGAAAGTAAAAGACTTGGTTTATGCTCCAAGTCTTTATTTGTTGTACCTAATCATCTTGTATCACAATGGGCAAGCGAATTTTTAACTCTTTATCCTTCTGCAAAGATACTTGCCACAACTAAAAAGGACTTTGAAACAAAGAACAGAAAGAAGTTTTGCGGCAGGATTGCAACGGGAGATTATGACGCAATCATAATCGGTCATTCGCAGTTTGAAAAGATACCCGTGAGCATAGGCAGACAGATGTTTACTCTGCAAAAACAAATTGATGAAATTATTGAGGGTATTTCCGAATTAAAGGTAAGCAACGGCGAAAGGTTTTCCGTCAAGCAGTTGGAGGCTACGAAAACAAGGCTTGAGACTAAGCTTAAAAAGCTCAATGACCAAAGCGACAAGGACGATGTAGTAACCTTTGAAGAACTCGGTGTTGACCGCCTTTTCGTTGATGAGGCACACTACTACAAAAACCTTTTTGTGTATTCAAAAATGCGAAATGTAGGCGGTATATCACAGGTTGAGGCAAACAAGTCAAGTGATATGTTTATGAAGTGCCAATACCTTGACGAGCTTACAGACAGCAAGGGTATAACCTTTGCTACGGGTACACCGATAAGCAATTCAATGGTTGAGCTTTACACAATGCAACGATACTTGCAGTACGATTTATTGAGAGAGTACGGTTATATCAATTTTGACAGTTGGGCGGCTCAATACGGCGAAACAGTAACTACTATTGAGCTTACGCCGGAGGGGACGGGATACCGTTCAAAAGTCCGCTTTGCAAGGTTTAACAATCTGCCTGAGCTTATGTCAATGTTCAAGGAGTGTGCGGATATACAGACCTCGGATATGCTCAAACTTCCCGTACCGAATGTTGAGCATCACAACATTTCTGTTAAGCCATCAGAGTTCCAAGTCGAAATGGTTGAACAACTCGGAGAACGAGCCGAAAAGATAAGGGCAGGAGATGTTAAGCCGTATGTGGATAATATGCTAAATATCACTAATGACGGCAGAAAGCTCGCACTTGACCAAAGGCTTATTAACCCAACACTTCCCGACTTTGAGGGAAGTAAGATAAATGAATGTGTGAGAAATGTTTATAACATTTGGGCAGAAAATTCCGATAAAAAGTCAACTCAGCTTGTCTTTTGCGACCTTTCTACACCGACAACAAAAGGCTCGGTTGAGGTAACAGATACAGAGGTAACGGATAACGAGGATATTCCCGAAACATTCAAAAACATCTATGTTGATATTCGCAATAAGCTGATTGCAAAAGGTGTACCTGCTGAAGAAATAGCTTTCATTCACGAGGCTAACAACGATAAGCAAAAGGCAGATTTATTTGCCAAAGTTCGTGCAGGTAAAGTTCGTGTTTTGCTCGGCTCAACACAGAAAATGGGTGCAGGTACTAATGTTCAGGATAAGATAATTGCCTCACATGATATTGATTGCCCTTGGCGTCCTTCCGACCTTGAACAGAGGGCAGGAAGAACAGTTAGACAGGGTAATGAAAATGATACCGTTCATCTGTACCGATATGTAACCGAGAATACCTTTGACGCATATCTGTATCAGCTTGTTGAAACAAAGCAGAAATTTGTCGGTCAGGTTATGACAAGTAAAACCCCTGTTCGTTCAATTGAAGATGTGGACGAGGCGGCTCTTTCCTATGCCGAAATTAAGATGCTTGCAACAGGTAACCCGCACATTAAAGAAAAAATGGATTTGGATATGCAGGTGCAAAATCTGAAAATGCTCCAAAGCAATTACTACTCTGAAAGATTTGATCTTGAGGATAAGGTCACAAGAGAGTACCCGCAGGATATTGCAAGATACAATTCGCAGATAAAGGCTCTTAATGTTGATATTGAAACTGCAAGTAAAACGCTTAAAGCATCTGCCGATTATTTTAACGGTATGGATATTAACGGTGAGCATTACACCGAAAAGAAAGCCGCAGGCGAGGCAATTATCCGCATTATGAAGTCTTTTAAGAACTCAACGGAAACATTGTCTGTGGGCAGTTACAGAGGCTTTACGATGGAAATGTATATTTCAAGAGGTTTTCGTTTAGAGTATATTCTTGCCATTCGTGGAGCAATGACGCACACGATAAATCTCGGTACAGACACACTCGGTAACATAACCCGTATAGACAACTGTATTGACCATTTAGCAGACAATTTGGAAAAGGCTGAAAAGAACCTTGCCGAAACAGAAAAACAGCTTCAAATAGCCAAAGAAAGCCTCAAAGAGCCGTTCTCTCGTGAGGAGGAACTGCAAGAAAAACAGACTCGTCTTAACGAACTCAACGCCCTGCTTAATGTTGATAAAAGGGACAATGAATTCTGTGATGAGGAGCCTGATGAGAGTGAGATAAAACAGTCTAAGCCTAAAAGAGAAATGGCTATGTGCAGATAAATATATTGTTAATTACAGTAGAAAAAGTTCAGATAATATGGTATTATATAGAAAAATATATTCTGTAAGGTAACATGAAATGAATTGCAAAATCAGTATAATGTATGATGGTTTCGATTTAGAAACAATTGAAGATCTTAATAAATTATCTAATGACTGTCAATTCCTCCAGATGTAATAACTATTATATTTGAATTATTAAAAAATATAGGTTACAGTACAGCTTATGATATGCTCAAATTATCATTAAATGCAATTGTTTCTAAGATTGGTTTTGCTAATACAACAGAAACAAGGATTATAGCTGTACTTGGAGATAAAAAGGCTGAATTTGTTGTTCCATTTAAATTGACTAAAAAGCAAAAAGACAAAATTATTGATGCTGTTGCTGAAAAATTATTAAGCATAGAGGAAAAATAATGAATGCAAAAGAACTTTTAACTGCTATTCAAATATCAGGTAAGAGCGTATCAGATAATAGAAGAGACTTGCAAACATATATAAATATTAAAAATAAACATGGAAATAAAGACACTTTTATAAATTATGATTATTTAATTCAAGAATTGCAAAAAACATCTGATAGAATGCCTACGAATTATCAAAATTCTCATTTTTATAATATTATTGTTGATTCCTTTAATATTCTTGATGAAACTATAAATAATGAAACAATTTCTTACAATGGTAAAAATATTGAAATTAAGCCTGTCCCTATGTATGGCACAGCTTCATTAAAAGGTTATAATGCTTTTATAAGAACAGATGATGAACCTGTAATAGTTTTTAATGATGATTTATTAATGCTTACAGATAAATTGATTGAGATATATACAAAAACACATTGGCTGGCAAGTAATGATTTGTTAAATGATAAATATCTTGACTTGCTTACAAGAAATTTTATAGATGTTATGTATTGTTTCTATTTTGAGTCTGATGCTTATAATGCTATACCTTTAGACTGGTGCGAAATTGAAAATTTTGATGATTTATTATCGATTGAAAAAATTTACAAAAATACATTTGAGTTTGAGAATTTATTTGTAAATAATAATTATTTATCTTTCTTTTCTCAATTTGAAGAATCAACATATTTATGGATTGCTGCTCATGAATATTCTCATTTAGTATTAGGGCATCTTAACAATGACAGGAACTTATCTAAAGGACTATTAAATGATAATATAGAAGTTGAAAAATACTCTTTTGAATGGCAGGAAGAATATGATGCTGATTTACTTGGAGCAATAATAACGATGGAAAGTAAATCATCTTTTTTTCTATCAACCAGTATATATTTTGCTATGAATTGTATCAAATTAGGCGATCTATATCATTCAGAATCAACAAGTAAAAATCATCCACCGATCAGTTTAAGAATAGAAAATGTGTTTGATTATTTTGATTCTAACTATAGATATTATATGGGTAACAATAAAAATATTGATGTTATATTGTCCGGGGAATCTATTTCCCCGGTAATATATATACCTGTCTTAAAAGGAGGAATGTAAAATGGAAACACCTATGGAAATAA
>ERZ860668.639-NODE-639-length-25863-cov-2.756200_pt1 | contig 25863 bp, 20 predicted proteins | sample MGYA00510062_ERZ860668 | MGnify/ENA primary metagenome ERZ860668 (study PRJEB30046, sample SAMN00715258) | human gut metagenome | study: EMG produced TPA metagenomics assembly of the A metagenome-wide association study of gut microbiota in type 2...
CGCCACTTTTTACTTATCTGGCTCCAAGTATCAGTAAATATTATAAAATGGGAGATCTATTTGAAGATATGGTACTTGTCTTTGACAATCCGGCTGCCGGTCAAGAAATCTATGTGACTATGAAAGCTTCTACCCTCAATGAAGAGAGGACGGTATCTATGCTGACAACCGGGGACGAGCGTATCGAAATGTCTTTTCCTATTAAATGGAAATACGAAAAATTCTCTTCCATAAAATCGGCAATGCCAATTATGATGGAATGGGAAATCGGAATGAAAGGAAATACAATTTGTCAATATTCCAAACAGTTTAATATCTCCCCTTTTCAAGAAGATCCATACTCTGTTTATTGGAAACTGGATACTCCAGATGCTAAGGATTATATTGCATATTTGAAAACTTTGGATTGGGGTGAATATCCTATTAGAGAAGATGATGAAATATGTTATTTGTCTTTTGCTCCTTTTCTCTTTGGTTATGTTTCACCCAATAATCCCATGGTAAGTAAACTGAAGCAGGAAGCAATGAATGATATCGCAGGCATAAAAGATGGATTTTTTGGTTATCAATGGGGAAATGATTATGTAAAGGATCAATTGGTTGCATTTTATTGGTTGATGAATAAATATGGAGTAGTATATTCTTTCGAGGGAACGCATCTGTCTACTTTTGCCGAAGTGTTTAATAATGGCCAGGGACATTGTACCACACTTACTTGTGCAATGGCCAGCCTTTGTCTGAGCGCAGGGCTAAGTATTGAATTAGTAGAGATACCCGGACATATGTACCTTGTAGTCCTCGATCAGGAAGGTAATCCTTTGTATCCTATGGATTGCACTGCTATCTGGAAACTGGACAAAACTTTACCTTTTGAAAAGCAAATAGAAATGAGCCGTGAATATTTTGAATTTATGTTGGAACTGAGTACGGCAGAGTACGAAGAGAATTGTCCTTTTATAGATGCGCAGAACCCTCGCTATTTTGTTTTTCCCATGACATCTATGGGGTATCATGAGAGTGGCATTCCTTCCATTGACATGCCTTACATTTCCGGCAATATACGTGGTGTTGATGAGAATATTCGTGTGACTTGTCGCAAAGCTGTGGAGTGTCCGACAATCCCCATTGAACTAAAGAGAGTTTATTTACCATAAAAAAGAGTTTGTTTTGGATTTTATCCCTCTTTGCTATTTACTTCTCTGATTCATTGATTTTATTAAGATATGTTCCGAACGCTAGTGAAGGTCATAAACTTCACTAGCACTCCCTCGGAATAACAATAAAAAGGATTCTAATAGAAATTCAAACATGTTCTAAATATTGTGAGGTGTTATTCGTTATACTATAGAAGCCTTTGGAGGGTCTCTTTTTAATTACTATTGTTCGTTCGTAAAGTTATATTTGACTGGAATATGGATTTGAACAAATTATAGTATACTAGTTCTTATACACTTGTCATTAGACGTTTCCTTGACATTATAAGCAAGTCTTTTTTTCTTGGCGAAAATTTTTAGAATCCGGAACTGTACGCAAATAAACTTTCTTTAGCTTTTTGGATTACACCATTTGTTGGTTAATGAGAGGAAAGTTAAGCTATTTAAAGGTTCTTCTTCAAATTTGGTGGTAAATTTCTTATCTCTTTATTTCCAAGTTGGTAATTATCCTTTTTTACTTACTTTGATAAGAAAAAACAGGCGCTGACTGAATTAGATAAATGAGTAGAGGAAAACTTACCACCAAATTTGACGAAGAACCGAAATATTGACTATCTTTGTGATAAAGATATTTGAAATTATGCAGAGAAACGCAATATGCAGCAAGACTTTTGCTACTAATGTGTTACTTATTACCTTTGGATTTAGACCTTACTTTTTGATTTTCAAAAAGATAAAATCAATCACTTAGATTTCCGGTGTAAAAACCCGTTAGTTTAAACCCCAGAGGACTTTGGTTTTAAACTAACGGGAACATAGTTTCGAATGTATCCTAAAAACACCTGTTCACTAATCGCCGGAAATTCCCTGCCCCTTCAGGTCGGCAGCCGATATTGTAAAATCATTTCCCTGCCTGATCCGTTCCAATACCAAATTGCCTACTTTCCGGGCATCTTCTTCCAAAGCAAACCCTTTCCGCCCCGGAAGGGAAGGTATGTATGGTTGGCAGATCACTACCCGGTCGCCACAAAGAATCTGATAACCATATCCGTTCCCATTTTCTGTTTCAATTACTTTGAGACGATACGTACAAGCTTCATGCCGATCATAGAAAAAGAGGACTGAGACAGCGCAAGCAACGCATATCATACAAAGCAGCTTCTTATTCCTCTTCATATTCATAAGGTTTCAGTTCCCAGGTATCGTCAAAGTAAGAACTCGAACCACTGCCACCCGTCGCAACAATACCTCGGGTCCCGGTAGAGAAGCAAACAGCATGAATACGGGTACTTCCTTCAAACGCCGTCAGGTCGTCACCTTCCCAAAGATCGGTTGCCGGATCATAAATCCAATAATTCGAATAATAACTTCCTCCGGCAGTGGAACCCAGAGTCAGATAAGCTTTTCCATCGATCACAAAACTGACTCCATAAGAACGGACAATAGATGTATAGTCATCATCGTAATCATCATCACTCGTATTGGCGATGTCTCTCAGTTGTGTCCAAGGTGTAGCAGCGGAAGGGTCGAAGCACCAGAAGTCCGATACATCGGAATTATTGTTCTGCCCTCCGCAGACATAAGCTTTCCCGTCGATGACAAATGCCGTACCTCCCTGACGCTTTTGTCCTCCGAAACCATTCACGATAGTCCATTGTGAACCGGCTGCAGCAGTAGGGTCGAAACGATAAAAGTCCTTCAGGTAATTATCGTTGTAACCGGTTCCCACATAACCATAATTATCAATGCCGAAACCAATGGCATAATAGCGGGCTCCTCCCTTGAAGTCGTCCATCTGCCTCCAACTATTCGTTTCCGGATTATACTCCCACGTATCGGACAGGTATTTCTGATCGGGATTGTATCCGGTAGTGACATACCCTTTGCTACCTACCGAGAAGCCGGTGGCAGCATTGCGGACCGTACCGGGCATATCGGCACGCTGAGTCCACCAGTCATTGTCGATATCATATTCCCAAGTGTCGGCGAGCCGGGTCGTTTTTCCGTTATAGCCTCCGCAGATGTACCCTTTGTTGCCAATGGTGAAACCGGCAGCATCGGTCCGTGCTACCCCGTCAAAGTCCGAACGCCGGTACCATACTCCGGCCGTATAGGAAGCATCTTCCGTACAGGCACACAAACAAAAGAGTATGGCACAAAGCACCAATGCTCCGGACGCGGACTTACTCGCTACAGTTTTTTCTATTCCAGTCATTCTTTTATTCTGTTTTTTAATCGTTAATTACTGACCGCAAATGTAGACGACATCAGTAAGGGTGAAAAAAAGGATCGACTAACAGCCACATTCTCTCTACCAACCAAAATGCAGTCGATAAATCATTCCAGTTAGTCGATAGTTTTTTAACAGGGAAGAGAAATCGACTTCTTTTGCGGCAAAATTATCCGATTAATGAAACAGAAAACCCTATCATTTTTATTCATCACTCTTTTAATATCCCTCCTTGCCTCTTGCCGGGACGAACTGTCGACAGTAGGAGGCAAATGGGTGGAAAGTTCCCTGCGGACGGTGCAGACCGATACTTGCACGGTCCGCATCAGCACTATCCTGAGTGATTCTCTTGCCACATCGGGCGACACAGTCTGCCAGATAGGAACCATTGACGATCCCGTCTGGGGCAAAATAAAAACCGCTTTCTATGCAGAATATGACGTACCGGGAGTTTCATTCAGCGAAGACGCCGATTATGGTTTCGATTCCATTACCATCCGATTCTACTCTTCGGGCAATTATCTGGGAGATACTCTGAATCCGCAACGCATCTCACTGCACAGCCTCTCAGAAAATCTGTCGCTGGACGAAGGATACCTGTATAGTAAATCGACAGTGGCGTACCATGCCACTCCCTTAGCTTCGTTCACCTTCACTCCCACTCCGGGCGAAACCGCCCGGGAACACGAAATCCGCCTCCCCGACGAATGGGGACTCGAGTGGTTCGAACGTTTCCAAAACGGATCACGCGAGATGGAGTCACAGGAATACTTCCGCGACTATTTCAAAGGCATTGCATTCATTCCCGAAGAGGGAGGAAGTTGTATCAACGGTTTCATGGTGAATGATTCAAGCCTGTGCATCACACTTTATTATCACCAGACGAAAACAGACGCAACGGAACTGTCCGCCAGTTTCCCGGCCAACAGCGACCTGAGGTTCAACCAGGTCAGTTGTGACCGTAGCCAGACAGCCCTCTCCTCCTTACAAAGCGGAATCAATAACGGGCTTCCTTCGGAAAAGTCCGACCACCAGGCCTACCTGCAAGGACTGACAGGAATGTATCTCAACATCGACTTCCCATTCCTCAATGACTTGCGCGCCGAAGGCAGACTGGTAACTATCGAAAGTGCGCTCCTCCGCCTTTATCCGGTAAAAGAGACGTATGGCGAACGGTATCCTCTCCCCGAATCGCTGACACTATATACAGCCGACGAAAACAATGTAACGGAAGATGTCGTGACGGATATTTCAGGCAGTTCGGTACAAACCGGAAGCCTGGTAACGGACGAAATGATGGGAGAAGATACCTATTACTCTTTCGATATTACCTCTTTCCTGCAAAGCAATCTGGGGACAGTGGGATACAACCGGAAAATCCTTCAGCTGATGCTTCCGGACAATTTGTTTTTCACCACTCTGAGTGGAGTCGTATTTGGAGATGCCGGCCATCCGGACAGTAGCCCCGTGAAACTAACCATACTTTATAAAACATATAACCCATGAAAAGACAGCTGATTCTACTGCTTACGCTTTGTCACTCCACCTTATTAATATATAGTCAGAACACAACCAATTCCCCTACATCCATGTTCGGCCTGGGCGAACTTTCAACCGGAGAAGGCGGACAATACGCCGGACTGGGCGGAGCGGGAATCGCCCTGCAAAGCTATAACTTCCTGAATACTGCCAATCCTGCCTCACTTACCGCCATCGAAGGACAACGTTTTCTGATAGACGCCGGACTGATGGGGGCATACAAAATCTACACCCAAACCGGAACAAGCAATCATTCAGTAGTGGGAAACCTGAATAACCTCAGCATCGGTTGCCGTCTCACTCCCCATTGGTACGGGGCTGTATTTATGGCACCGGTCAGCAGTATGGGATACGCTATCACACTGGATCAGGACATCACGGGAACCGGAAATTCCACCGTATCATCACTTTTTGAAGGAGAAGGGGGGCTATCTAAAATGGGTATCAGTACCGCCTACCGCCTTTTCAAAGGTTTCTCTGTCGGTGCTAATCTTTCGTACGTGACCGGAACCATCAAACAAACAGAGACTCAGGGAAGTCTCAGTGTGGAAGAGAGTTCTTACAAGCATGCTTTTTATGTCGATTTCGGTGTGCAATACAAGTTTTCTCTAAATAGGGATAAGTCCATTGTAGCAGGGCTTGTATACGGGTACTCACAAGATCTAGCACAAGACAACAACCTGTCGGTGAGCAGTTCGTCGGGCAGCGAGTCGATTGATGAAAGCCAACGTTATGTGCGCCAATGCCTCCCGCAGTTTATCGGGGCGGGATTATCATACAATAGCCTCCGCTGGATGCTGACAGCCGAATACAAATATACGGATTGGAGCCGCATGAAGTCTTCAAAAAGCAACGTCCGCTTCGAAAACCAACACCGGTTATCGGCAGGTATGGCGTACACAGCAGGCAATATCTACCGCAATCCGGTGAAACTGTTACTCGGAACGGGCGTCAACAATTCATATATGGTCATCCAGAAGAAGAAAGCAACCAACTACTACATCTGTGCAGGAAGCAACTTCACTCTCTATAACGGAAATGTCCTCTCGTTAGGAGTGAAATACAGTGATCAACTCCATCTACCCAACGGTATGCAACGGGAACAAGGGCTGGCACTCTTCTTCAACTTTACCTTCTCAGAACGGACATACCGGGCGAAAATACAATAGACTAATCACGGAACACTTCTTCCTGCTTCAGAACGTAAGCATCGGCCAAAGCACCGGTAGCAGGTTGTTTCTCATTGTTCAGCATCACCAAGCTGCCCTCCTGCACCTTAAAGTAAGAGACTTCGCCTCCTTTTTCAGTAAGTGTCAGCAGATTGTCTTTTACCGTGAATGTGCCGGTTTCATCAAACTCGGCATCTTTGCGATCAATGTAAAGCCAGTGGTATGTATAAGTGCGATCCTTTTTCAGGGTCAGAGTCAGTTCTATGCCCGGACAATCGGCAGCCGGAATCGTACCTTTGTAAACTCCATAGTAATCGAGAGAGGTTTCGGCAGTGTGCATATCTACCACTTGTGTGGTATCGCTGCCTGCCGCAGACACATCGGCTTTCTTCGCATTTGTACAACCTACAGCAGTTAAAGTGATGAATGCTGCTGCCATCCAATAAAGATTCTTTTTCATCGGTTTAAGTTTTTATAAATTAATCTTGTTATATAATATACCTGCCGCTTTCAAATAAGCCACATAATTCAGATAAAGCTGGAAATGCGCATTCACTTTCGTTTCGTATGCCTGTTGCCACAAGGCTTGTCCTTCCAGATGGTCAGAAAGGGTTTCCAACCCCACTTCATATTGGCTTTTGCTGACGCGTCTGTTTTCTTCGGCCTGTTGAAGAGAACGGTCGGCAAGCTCGCTTTCCAGTTTTGCCTCATCAAGATTATTGGCCGCCCGAGTTAGTTCCAGCAACATCTGTTCGTTCAGGCTTTGCTGTTGCAGGCGGGTCTGTTCCAGTTTCGCCTTGGCTGCGCGCACTTTGTTGCTTCGTTCACCGAAATGGAAAAGCGGTATGCTGACATTGAGCAAGACGGAAAAACTGGCATTGTCCAGGAAATTCTTGTCATTCAGTTCCAAACCATGTACATAATCGTAAGAACCTTTGATACCGACTTTGGGCAACAATTCACTGCGGTTCAGTTTCACCTGCTGTTTGGCTATGGCAACTTGTTTGTCCAGGATGGTATATTCAGGACGGGCGGTGATATCCAATACCTGAATTTCCAATCCCTGCTCTATCTCCGGAAAGTTACCGGAAACATGGATGTCGGCAGTCAACGGCTTTCCAATGAGATGACACAAGTTCATGGTAGCCAGCCGAAGCGCATTCTCCGCCTTACGAACAGCCAGCTCGCTCTCATTCAGTCTGACCTGTACCTTCAATACATCGTTTTGTGGTTTCAGACCATGTTTGTATGCACTTTCTACATTCTTCTTCAGCTCGGTAAGTACCGCATGATAGGCATTGGCTACTGCCTTCATCTCTTTGGCTTTCACCACAAGAGCATAAGCCTGATCGGTTTTCAGAATCACTTCGGTAGCAGTCAGGGTTTCATTCATCTGCGCCATCTGTTTTCCCAGTACCGACATCTTGTAGGCAGCAGTGATTTTGCCACCCATATAAAGCGGCTGTTCCAACTGTATCCCCCCCATATAGACCCATCCTATCTTATAATCCAGATTGATACCCGGAAAATAGGCAAAGCCGCCATTAGGTATGAGTTGTCCGGTCGCATCGGGCAGAAAAGTGGGCAGATTGCCACCGGCTATCCCGTAACTTCCGTCGGCATTACTGTAAAGTCCGGTGCCGCTGGCTGTAAAATTGGGGAAGAAGTTCCCCTTGTAACTTTTGGCTGTGTAGTGGGTGCTTTCCGTCTGTTTAATGGAGGCCGCCATTTCTTTGTTGTATTTCAATGCCATTTCGCGGCACTCTTGCAGACTGAGTGTCTCTTGTGCGAATGCCGGAGCACAGAGGCCCGACAACATAAAGCAAAGAGAAAGTATAATTATCTTTTTCATCAGTTCTCGTTTTTTATTCAGTCGTTTCTTATCTTGAAGAATAAAGCATATAATATGGGTATAAAAAGCAGTGTGATAAGTGTACTGCATAGCAACCCTCCCATAATGGCTGCTGCCAGTGAACCGAACATAGCGTCGGACAGCAATGGAATCATCCCCAAAATAGTGGTGAGCGATGCCATCATTACGGGACGGAGACGGCTTTGCGAACTGTCTATCAATGCGGTGACCGGTTCTATACCGGCATTAATCTGCAAGGTGATTTCATCCATCAGCACAATGCCGTTCTTAATCAACATACCAATCAGTCCCAGTGTTCCCACAATGGCTACAAAGTTGAAAACCTTTCCGGTAAGCAGCATCACGGCCACTACCCCTACGAATATCATCGGCAGACAGCAGAAGATAATAATGGGTTTACGGTAATCCTTGAACAACATAATCAGAATAGCGATCATCAGGATTATCGCTAAGGGGAAGTTCTTGAACAAATATTTCATGGATTGGTCGCTGGCTATCTTTTCACCTTGCCACACCAATGAATATCCATCGGGTAACCGTATCTGCTCTATCTTATCCGCAATGGCCAGTCGTGCCTTCTCCGTTTCAATGCCCGGAGCAGGAGAACATTGCACACGTTGACTGCGTTGTCCGTTGTAACGGGGCACTACAGGGTCCTCCCAACGAATATCGATTCCTTTGCTGATTTGCTGCAACGGCGTACTCCCCATCATACTTTCTACCAGGTCTTCTTTAGAAAGAGTACCAGTCTTCAACTTGACCATGGTCTCCTCGTTCAACAACCCGTTCAGGGATGGTAAGACAGAAAAGACTTGTGTATTGCCCAAGTCCTCTATCGGTTGCCCTTCCTTATCCAGGCATTTCAGATAGATATTGTTCTTATGTATGCCTTCATAAAAAGATCCGATAGGAATGCCACCGGCAGCAGTCAATAAAGACATACTGACATCACTGCGGCTCAAACCCAGTGCGCGTGCGGCAGGTTGGTCATATTCAATGGTCAGAACAGGTATTTGAGGCTCCCAATCGGTAGTGATAAGACATACTTCGGGGGTATTCTTCATGATGTTGCGTGCACTGTCGGCCAATTGGTGAAGAACAGCAGGATCGGGTCCCAGAAATTGTGCTTCAATGGGGTATTTCTTGAACATCAGGTTATAGCGCTTCAGTTTGATGTAAGCATTCGGATAAGTCGCCGACAGATAGCGCTGAATTTCATCCATATTGTCTACCAACTCCTCGGGAGAGGTGAAGTCGATGATCAGTTCTCCATAAGAGAGTGACGGGTTAGCCACACTTCTCACCAGATTATACCGCCCGGGAGTACCGCCGATGGAAGCCGTGACATGGGTGATTTCCTTACGTCCTTTCAAGTAAGCTTCTATCTCTTTCAGATCCTGTTCTACGCGGGTATAGTTGTTCCCTTCGGGGAGTTTATATTCCATGTAGAGCTGATCGTAAACCATATCGGGGAAGAAACCCTGTCGCATGTACTGATAGCCGAAAACAGAAAGAGCCAGCAAACCGACCATGGTAAAAACAAAACTCCACCGGTGTGCCAATCCGAAACGAAGTGCCGTACGCAATGCGGCATAAATCTTCCCCTTGTAAACCCGTTTGCCACCACTATCGGCTTCTACGGCAAAATGCAGACGACGGTTAGCCATCAACGGTACATGAACCAACGCCAACACCCAGCTGAGCAGCAAAGAAACGGCAAGTACTATGAAAAGATCACGCGTATAGACACCTGCCGTATCCGGCGACATATAAATCGGCAAGAAAGCGATGATGGCGATCAGTGTAGCTCCCAGCAATGGCATGGCAGTCTGCCGCCCTATGGCGGTCATTGCCTCCATCCGGTCCTTCCCGGCTTTCAGATCTACCAATATCCCATCGATAATGACAATGGCATTATCGACCAGCATCCCCATAGCCAACACAAAGGCAGCCAGGGATACACGCTGCATGGTTCCTCCTGCGGAATAAAGAAATAAGAATGAACCGAAAACAGTAACCACCAGGCTGATGCCTATGATGACCCCGCTCTTAAATCCCATGGCAATCATCAGGATAAGCACTACGATGATGACTGACTCTATCAGGTTAATGACAAATGTACCCAAAGACTCGCCCACACGCTCCGGTTGGTAGAATACCTTTTGATATTCGACTCCGGCAGGCAGACGTTCGAGCTTGAGTTCCGCCAGTCTGACCTCTACGGCATGCCCCACTTTCACGATGTCCGAACCACTGGTAGCGGCAATCAGAATGCCCAGTGCACGCTCACCGTCATAGTACATTTCGTTACGGGTCGGCTCTTCATAGCCTTTCTCTATTTGTGCGATGTCGCTCAGACGCAGTTGGTCGTCATCATGTCCTTGAATAAGCATTTTACCTATATCTTCCACCGTCTTGAATTTATCATTGACAGTCACACGGATCCGATTGTCACCATTGTCATAATAACCCGTATAGGTAGTCTTGTTTTGACCGTTCAGGGTAGCAAGAACTTCAGCAGGCTTTACACCCAAATTTGCCATACGATCCTGCAACAAAGAGATGTTGATGCACTCCGGACGCTTTCCATACAGATCTATCCGGTCTACCCCTTCCAGTTCACCGACTTCACGCTTAATCAGTTCGGCATAGTCCGACAGCTCACGATCGGACAAACCATCACCGGTCAAAGCGTAAAACATACCGTACACATTCCCGAAGTCATCTTTTACAATGGGAGCACTGACTCCTTCGGGCAGTGAAGCCCGGGCATCATTGACTTTGCGACGCAGCATATCCCAGCATTGCTCTACATCATCATCCGGCACCGTGCTCAGAAGTTCAATCTGTATAAGTGACAGATCATTATAAGAATAACTTTCTATATTATCTATATTTCCCATAGTGCGGATGTTCTTTTCCAATACATCTGTCACCTCCAACTCTACCTGATGTGCCGAAGCCCCAGGGTATGTGGTGACCACCATGGCAAGTTTTACCTTTATTTCCGGATCCTCCAGTTTACTCATCTGATAGCAGGAATAAGCTCCTCCGAACATCAGGACGGCTATCAGGAAATAAATCAGGTTACGATTATGGAATGCCCATTTACTTATATCCATTATAATAGTCCTCCTATATTTGTGTGAGTGATTTCAGGCAGAGTTTTTACGGTTTCCCCGTTTTCTATATGATGTACTCCTGAAGATACGATTCTGTCTCCGGGTTGCAGTCCGTCAGAAGAAATAAGGCTGTGTCCGTCATTTGTCAACCGCAATACAGATACTTCACAACTGTGTACGGTATGGTCTGATGCATTGTAGATAAAAACATACGACTTTCCGTCTTTCTGCAAGAGGGCACTGGTAGGGACGGATAACATACCGGAGCGATCTGTATCGCAAAAGATAGTCACCATGGCATTCATACCGGGAGAAGGAACAGCCTGTTTTCCGGGTATTAGCTGAAGTCGCATGGTATACAACTGGTTAGCATTTGCCTTAGGAGTGACACTGATCAGTTTTAACGGGTAGGTTTCTCCCGGATAAATATCGAATGTACAGTGATAGCGGTTGAACCGGTTACGCCGGATATATTCAGCTGCCGGCAAGTTGATTTCCACCTCGGGTGCACCTGCACTTACCATCGAGATGACAGGCATGCCGGCTCCTATGGTCTCATGGGCTTCGAACAAACGTTTTTGCACATATCCGCTGAAAGGAGCATAAAGGCGGGTATATGCCAACTGATCTTGATGATGTTTATATTTGGCTGTGATTTGTTTCAGTCCATAGACAGCCTTGTCATTGGCATTGGGCGTGGTTCCGTTCTCTTCATAGAGAGCCATGACTCTTTCCGCTTCGGCCTTTACCTGACGGTATTCAGCTTCCGTAGCGTCCAGTTGTACTTGATAGTCAGTCGGATCCAATTCGGCCAAGAGTTGCCCCTCTCGTACTTGCGCCCCGTCTTTCACGTATATTTTGTTGATAGTGCCACTTACCCGAAAAGAAAGACTAATATCCTGAGCGGCTTTTACTCTCCCCGGAAATTGTAGAAATTTCTGTTTGTCAGCAGCAATGACTGTGTCTATTTTTACTGTTTGATAATCTTTATTTTCCTTGGTGCGCCGGGCACAGGAAATAAACAGTATAAGAAAAATCCCTGTTAGAATAAGATAAATCTGTTTCATAATTTGCGTACATTTGTATTTCAGATGCAAAGTTATTGGGAAGGGAGGAGATAGAAAGGTTGAAATGAATGATAAATTGTTCTATTTGTATCTTTTCAGTCTGTATACAGATAAAAACTTTGCGATTTGTATTTATTTTGTAACCGGCTTATAATTTAAGAACAGAAAAATGATAGAACAACAAATGCCTTTTCGGAGGATTCTGCTTACCAGTGATACGTTTCAAATACTTAAAGAGGGACAAATAATTTCGACATTCAATAAATGTGGTATCTTCTATTGTCAACGTGGCAGTGTAGAGGTCTCTTTAGAAGGTTGCCATTATCATATCAAACCCGGGGATGTTTATATCTATATGGCTTCTACCTTGGTGCACTTGTTGCATAAGAGTGAAGATGCCGAGGGGATTATGGTTGAAGTGGACTTTTACTATATTCTACCGATTGTAAACAAAGTGATAAATGTGAAAGCCAGCTCTTTATGCGGAAAAATCCATGTGTCTCCTTGTCTGATGAACAATGTGCCCATTTTGAATATTTGCTGAATAATCTATGGGATAGGATAAATGCGGAAGACTGCCAGAAGGAGAATGTCCAGTATCAGCATCTGAAACTGGAACTGATAAAATCGATGGGACAGACTATCTGCTATGAAATCTTAAACATGTATTTTACCAACCAGCCCTTGCAGCCTTTACAACAGGGAAAAAAAGATGTTGTCTTTCAGAATTTCATGCTGTCTCTGTTCCGTTTCTATCGCAAGGAACGTGACGTTTCTTTTTATGCAAGGATGCAGCATATCACTCCCCGTTATTTCTCGGCCATTATCAAGGAGAAAACAGGAGATAGTGCCTTGCAATGGATCGTACGGATGGTGATAACCGAAGCAAAACAATTATTGGAGGAATCTGATCTGAGCATAAAAGAGATAGCGGATCAACTGAATTTTCCGACACAATCTTTCTTTGGAAAATATTTTAAACAATATGTGGGAGTTTCGCCCAAAGAATATAGAAACAAAGCTGCGTCAACGAGAATAAAACACTAAAATATAGCAGTAAAGATAGACGTTCATTTCCATATTTAAGGATATTCAGCTATCTTTGTCGCATAAATATTAATAAAAACGACATAATAATGAAAAAGACAATCCTCCTGGCCGCTTTAGGCTTGATCAGTCTGAGCGCATTGGGCAAAGACAAACCAAAAGAAGAAGGCTTCGTTTTCACGACAGTGAAAGAAAACCCGATTACATCCATCAAAAACCAGAATCGTTCAAGCACTTGCTGGAGCTTCTCGAGCCTCGGTTTCCTCGAATCGGAACTACTCCGTACGGGAAAAGGCGAATACGATCTTTCTGAAATGTTCGTTGTACACCACACAATGGTTGACCGCGCCGTTAACTATGTCCGCTATCATGGCGACAGCTCCTTCTCTCCGGGCGGAAGCTTCTATGACATCATGTTCTGTATGAAGAACTACGGACTTGTTCCGCAAGAAGCCATGCCGGGAATCATGTATGGTGACTCACTGCCCGTTCACAACGAACTCGATGCAACAGCGGAAGGTTATGTAAACGCCATTGCCAAAGGCAAACTGAAGAAACTGACTCCGGTATGGAAAAAGGGTCTTTGCGCCATCTATGACACTTACCTCGGACAATGTCCGGAGAACTTCACTTACAAAGGTAAAGAATATACTCCGATGACTTTTGCACAGTCTCTGGGTTTGAATCCGGACGACTATGTATCTCTGACTTCATATACACACCACCCCTTCTATTCACAGTTTGCCATCGAAATTCAGGACAACTGGCGCAACGGATTGTCATACAACCTGCCGCTTGACGAATTCATGGCTGTAATGGACAATGCTGTAAAGAACGGATACACGTTCGCATGGGGTAGTGACGTCAGCGAACAAGGATTTACCCGTGACGGCATCGCCGTAATGCCGGACGCAGCCAAGGGTGCTGAACTGACAGGTTCGGATATGGCCCGCTGGACCGGAATGACCGCCGCTGACAAACGCAAAGAACTGACTTCAAAACCACTGCCGGAAATTAAAGTTACTCAGGAAATGCGCCAGACGGCTTTCGATAACTGGGAAACAACCGATGACCACGGAATGATTATCTACGGTATCGCCAAAGACCAGAACGGAAAAGAATACTTTATGGTGAAAAACTCTTGGGGCACTAATAACAAGTACAAAGGTACCTGGTATGCTTCTAAAGCTTTCGTTGCTTACAAGACTATGAATATTCTGGTTCACAAAGATGCGCTTCCTAAAGATATCGCAAAGAAACTGGGAATCAAGTAAGAAACTACAAGTTACATAGCCACAGGCTGTAGTCTGCAAGGTGTAATCCACTTGTAGATTACAGCCCGTTCTTATGGCCTGTAACCCGACCTTAACTGCTGATACAAATCTTGTTGATATATTCTGTAAACCTCTCCTTATAATTGTCGCCGACAGGTATGTATATATTCTTATTAAAAATGATGCGCAACCGTGAGACCTCCGTTATTTTCCGGAGATTGACGATATAGGAGCGATGTACCCTCATAAACATTTCTTGCGGCAGACGCTCTTCCAGTTTTCTCATACTCAGCAGAGTGACTACCGGCTTATCCGCCATATTCGTGTAAATGCGCACATACTCACTCATGCCTTCGATATAACAAATATCCGCCACATTGATACGGATAATCCTGGATTCGGACTTCACAAACAACGAACCGTCCCGTTCCAGCAAATCCGGTTCTGCCCCTCCCCCGTAATCCTGCAAATGATACTCAAACTGCCTGCGTGCCTTGTCCGCAGCCTTCAGGAGATCCTGAAACTCGAACGGCTTCAACAGATAGTCCACCGCATCCTCTTTAAAACCTTCAACAGCATATTCCGGATAGGCGGTGGTAAACACAATCAGAGGTTTCACTACCAATGAACGCACCAGATCGAGTCCGTTCAGGTCCGGCATATGAATATCGACGAACATCAAGTCTATTTCTTCTTCAGAAAGCACCTGCATGGCACCGAAAGCATCCTGACAGGAAGCAATTAGTTGCAAGAAAGGGACACGTGAAATATAACCTACCAATTGTTCAAGTGCCAACGGCTCGTCATCAATAGCAATGCATTTTATCATAACAGAGGAATGATTAATAAAACGTTAAAACTACCCTCGCGCTCGTTAATAGACAGGGTATAGTCCTGCCCGAACAAAAGCCTCAACCGCTTACGGACATTTTCCAATCCGATGCCATGATTCTGTTCACCGGATTTTCCCCAATTGCTGTTGGAACAGCGAAACGCAAGTTTCCCATCTTCTACAGTCATGGCAACTCGTATGAACGACTCTTTCTGATAACTCACTCCATGCTTAAATGCATTCTCTACAAAAGAGATAAAGAGTAAAGGCGGTATCTGTACTTTTGGTATTTCGCCGGGCATGTCGCACATGATGCAAACCTTATCGGTATAACGAAGCTTCATCAGGGTAATATAGTTATCAAGAAACTGTATCTCACGCGAAAGCAAAATCGTTTTATTACTTGCTTCATAAAGCACATAACGCATCAGTTTAGAGAGTTCGACAATGGTCTTCTTGGCTTTCCCGGCATCCATATCGACCAGTGCATGAATGTTGTTGAGCGTATTCATAAAAAAATGCGGATTGATCTGATACTTCAGATATTGCAATTCCGATTGCAGATGCTGGTGTTCCAACTCTTTCAGTGCCTCTTCATCCCGCATGGACTTGAATAGAAGCTTGATAGCCACATTGAACCCCACCACCAGCAAAGCCAGTGAGAAACGTCCAAAAAGATAGCCCGGCAAAGGATAAGGCCCCTGCCGGAGCGGATCCATCACTCGCTTGGGCATGGATGGTTGAGACGAATGTTCTTCATAAATATAACCGGGAGGAACGGGCATCGGGTTGTTGAACTGCCTGTGCCTCGGTCGGCTGAAGGAGGGATATAAGAAAAAAAGCAGAACAATGACTCCTATCAACGAAAATGCATAGTACCAATATCGCTTCCGAAGCAACAATCGGGGGGCAAGTAAATAGTTGTTCACTACAAAAAGCAGAAAAAAGGGTAACGTCAACAGCCATGCTACCCGTATGGTCTGCCAGCTGAAAGTATGTATCGAACTGATGGATGAAAACAGATAGTCACCCACCAACGGTACGAAGATGACAGTCAGCCAGATGACGAGATAAACCACCTGCTCCAGTAATTGCTGCTTATTAATCTGTTTCATTATGATAAAGTCTTTCTGAAGATTAGTCCACAAAAATACCCCCTTTTGTCCATACCCGACAAAAGAACTCGACAAAGAGGGACGTTTTGACGATAAAGCATGGTAAATCATGAACTTTCCTTTTCTCCGCCGGTGCATTTATTCGTTACCCTGAAAAGATCGATGCCCCTTAGCCACGAATTTTGCCAGTAATTACCTATCTTTGCAGCCCGAAAAAATAATCCGCCATTTTAATGAAGAAATTAGCCATACTTGCAGCTTTCATCTTTTGCCCCTTTGCCATACAGGCACAAGAAGTATTTATCAATGCCGACCTGGTAAGCAGTTACATCTGGCGTGGAATGAAGAATGGAAATGCTTCCGTACAGCCTACTCTCGGCGTAGAGTGGAAAGGATGGACCCTATCGGCATGGGGATCGACAGAATTCAGAAACGAGAATAATGAAATAGACCTTACGCTGGAGTATGAATATAAAAACCTCCAACTGTGCCTTAATAACTACTTTTACCAAAGTGAAGACGAACCATTCAACTATTTCCACTATACTCCCCGCACCACAGGTCACACCTTTGAAGCAGGAGCTGTCTATACCATTAGTGAAAGTTTCCCGTTATCGTTGGCCTGGTATACCACCTTTGCCGGAAACGATTACCGGGAAAATGAAAGACGTGCCTGGTCCAGTTATTGCGAACTCAGCTATCCATTCACTGTAAAGGGAGTAGACTTGGCTGTCGAAGCCGGGTTCACCCCATGGGAAGGAGAATACGCTGATAAATTTAATGTGGTTAATGTCGGACTTTCGGCTACCAAAACATTGAATATTTCATCCGGATTCACTCCATCTGTTTTTGGTAAACTGATAGCTAATCCATACGAAAACCAACTCTATTTCGTTTTCGGAATAAGTTTGTAGAACAATTGGCATTTCCATATTTCTTTGGGACTGAAGGCTTCTTTACACCTGAATATGGACACCCGAAACGATCGCAAACCTTACTGGAAATGGGATAACGACAATGGCAACATGGGTAATCTCTATAACAGACTATTACGCCGTGGTCTTTTTGCCCCCTATATCGATGGAGAACCCAACGAGACATTCCTGGCATGGTACCCCATGGAGGTTATTAACGGGAATAGCGGTTATAATAAAAAGCGTTATTCCAACTACGGGATAAATGTAGCTCTCCAGTACGATACTCCTTTCATTAAAGGCTTAAGCCTGAAACTGTCATACAACCGGTATGAGCGGCATACTTTCATCAAACGTTTCAGTCGTCCCTACGACTTGTACGTATTTAAAACAACCGGCACACACAATCATATCCCAACCAATGAAATTGATTATGTCAAAACCAGAGATGATGGAGAGTTTCTGTATGAGAAATACAATAATGATAACAGTTATCAGTTGAACGCCATGGTTACCTACAACAAGACCTTCGGCAAACACGATATCAACGCATTGTTTGTATACGAACAGTATGAGGATACTAACGACTGGCTGGACGGGCAACGAAATTATTTCATCTCCTCTGCCGTAGATCAAATCTTTGCAGGCAGTTCCGATCCAAAGAATTCGACACTAAACGGAAGTGGTTCAGAAGGCGGACGTCTTTCGTATGTAGGTCGGCAGGGCTATACTTATGATAGTAAATACTTGCTGGAAGCCTCTTTCCGCTATGACGGTTCTATCAATTTCGATCCAAAACACCGCTGGGGTTTCTTCCCTTCCGCATCTGTCGCCTGGCGTATTTCAGAAGAAAATTTCTTTAAAAACAACATCGGGTTTATAGACTACCTGAAACTTTGCGGATCAATCGGTTTGCTAGGCAACGATGCTGTAGGTAGCTGACAGTGGATGCAACGCTATAACCTCAACTCAGGCGCCTACTTCGGTTCGTTGAGCAACGGGGTATCAGCCAGTGTAATCCCCAATACAGAAATTACATGGGAAAAATCATTGGATATAGATTATGGATTTGATATGCAAATTCTACGTAATCGTCTGTCATTAAGTGTCGGTGGATTTTACAAACATACTTACGACATTTTAGGTGACCGCCTGGACAGCCTGCCTTCTACTTTTGGTGGCACCATGCCCAAAGAAAACTATGCCACCATCGATACCAAAGGCTTCGAAATAGAGTTCTCATATAAGGATAAGATAGGGGAAGATTTCAGTTACAACATAAGCGGAAACCTCGGATATGCAGTCAACGAACTAATTACCAAAGACGAAGCTGAAAATATTCGTCCTTACAAATCAGAGTTAGGATACAATACGGACCACCAAATGGGCTATGTAGCTACAGACATTATCTGTACACAAACCGAACTCAATGCCCTGCCCGAAGGATATACCATCTTTGGTAAAAAGCCCGAATTGGGAATGTTGAACTATCAAGATATCAGAGGTACCAACTCTAATGAGCCGGATGGAAAGATCGATAGCAATGACCAGGATGGGTAATCAAACACACCAAGTCTCCAATCAATTACGGTTTCTCCGTGGGAGGATCATGGAAAGGACTGAGCGTCGACCTGTTCTTCCAGGGTGTAGCCAGTGGAAAACGTTTCTATGACAACCGTATAGAATGGGGTGGAATGGAAGCAACGTCATACGCATTCAGGGCAGACTACTGAACCCCTGAAAACACGGATGCCAAATATCCCGCAGCCGGATGGGATCAGGATGTAGCAGGTTATTCGGACGAGGCTTATGGAGAGACCAGTATATTGTACGGACAACTTACCACCAATTCCATAGATACTTGGAATTACAGCAGCATCCGTAACATTAATACCATGCTAAACAGCATTAAGAACGGCAATCTGGATGTAGGGACCAAAGCCTCCTTAAAAGCACAGGCTCTAGTGCTCAGGGCATAGCGGTATTTCCAGATGATGCACCAATATGGAGGCGTACCTATGGTCATGGAACCGCAGGCACTGACCGATGATTTGTATGTTACCCACAACAAGACCTTAGAGTGTATCAATTTGATCATTCAGGATTTGGATGAAGCCATTCAAGATTTGCCCTGGAAATGGACAGGAGATGACAAAGGACATTTCAGCAAAGCCACAGCCATGGCACTAAAAGGCCGCATCTTGTTATATATTATGCCAATTCACAATTTAATCCGGAAAATAAAGCGGAACGCTGGGAAACAGCTTATGCCTATAACAAGGAGCCTGCCGGACAAATAGAAACGAACGGTTATGATTTGTATGAAAGCTATGAAAATATCTGGTTCGATGAAATGAATAAGGAAGTTTTGTTCGTGACGCGCTATCAAGAACCCGACATCGTACATCACTGGGATGCGGCAATCCGTCCGTTATCTGAAGCTCAGAATTATTCGGGAGCCAACCAACCCACTAAGGAAATGGTAGAATCTGACCCAATGATCACAGGCGATCCTATCACAGAATCAGCAGCTTATGATCCGATTCATTTCTGGAAAAATCGTGATCCACGATTTACCAGTACGATAGCCTACAACGGCTGCCTATGGGAACTTAGTGGCAAAAAAGACAGAATCCAATGGACTTACCAAGGCAATTCCACCCTCAACCACTCTGCCAGCGGATTCTACTGCCGGAAAGCCATCAATGTAAATTTTACCCCTTAAGATACCGAAAGAAGTAGTACGGACTGGGTGGAAATACGTTTTGCCGAAGTGTTGATGAATTACACCGAATGTGCTGCCGAAACTCAGAAATACGATGAAGCATATAGTGTATTGAAACGCATCCGTAAACTCGCCGGAATAACAGCCGGAGACAATAATATGTACGGATTAAAAGAAAACATGTCACACAATGAAATGATAGTTGCTATCATGCTGGAACGCAAGATAGAATTTGCCTATGAAGGAAAACGATATTGGGACTTACGCCGTCAGCGCATGTTTGCTTCCGAAATGAATGGAATCAAGCGCCATGGCCTTTTACCCAAACTAAAAGGTTCTCCAACAGAATTTGATAATCTAAAAGATAAAGTAGATATAGAGAAAGACTATACCACTTATTTTAAAGACTCAATAGTGGTATTGGATCAGAAATATGAAATTGATTTTCAAGATAATTACTATTTTTATGCCATTCCTAACAAGCATCTGGAGCAAAACTCTAAATTGCAGCAGACACAAGGCTGGGATAATGGAACATTCAATCCTTACAAATAATATAGAATAAGATAACGGTAGACAAAAGACAGAGATACCTTGAAAAAACATCTCTGTCTTTCTAAAAGGAGAATAAAGTCTCCGGTAAAAAGAAAATCATCCATCTTTTTTTTACAAAAGTACATTGATTTATATCATTCTATTCTCTTTCTTTACAAACGAATTTAAAGCAAAGCTGTTTGCTTTAATAATGCCTTTATATATTCACCTTATAAATATAGCATTATGAATGTTTCCAGAAGAATTGCATTTTTATCTTTAGTCCTATGCAGCAGCCTGATTATCAAAGGGCAAACTTCTACCCGGCTATCTTTGCCTGCCATCTTTTCGAATCATATCGTACTCCAGCAGCAAAGTTCAGCACCCATCTGGGGATGGGGAGAAGCTGGCACAAAAGTTAAAATAGTAGGAAGTTGGGCGCAAAAAGACACTATCGAGACTCTTATTGACGAGTGCGGGCATTGGAAAACCCAAATACCCACCACCCAACATGGCGGTCCTTATACCCTACAACTATTTTCTAACAACATGAAAGGAAATAAAATCGAGTTGAAAGACGTTATGTTGGGAGAGGTATGGCTATGCAGCGGGCAGTCGAATATGGAATGGTGTCCCAATAACGGCATCCCCAATCAACAAGAGGAAATTGCGACAGCCATACACCCCAACCTTCGTTTTTTCAGCCTGAACAAGCAAGGTAGCCGAACCTTACAGGAAGACTGCTATGCGCAATGGGAAAAATGTACACCGGAAGTCATGCGACAACGAAGTGCTGTCGCCTATTTCTTCGGTAAGCACCTGCAACAGAAGCTGAATGTTCCGATAGGGTTGATCGTTTCAGCCTGGGGAGGAACTCCGGCAGAAGTATGGACACCACGAGAGGTAGTCATGGACACCCCCCTAATAAAAGACGCGATCATTGACAAGACATATCCCTGGTGGCCGGTAGAGCCCGGTGTGCTTTATAACAGCATGATCCATCCCTTGATGCCTTACGACATAGCCGGAACAATATGGTACCAGGGTGAATCAAACAGAGACAACCCCTCTTCATACACGACGTTGATAGAGAAAATGGTTGAAAGCTGGAGAAGTGGATTCGGCAAAGAATTTCCTTTTTACATGGTTCAAATAGCTCCGTTCAACTACGGTTCAACCCATAACGGACCTGCGCTTATACGTGAAGCGCAAGAAGAGATAACACGCAAGGTTCACAACACGGCGCTCGTCGTTATCACAGACAAAGGCGATCCGAAAGCCATTCATCCGATTCAGAAACAAGAAGTAGGCGTACGATTAGCCAACATGGCGCTGGGCAAAAAATACGGTTTACTGAAAGACGGATACGAAAGCCCCACCTTGGAACAAATGGTTGTTGACAAGAAAAAAGCCATACTTACTTTTAAACATGCCTCCAAAGGGTTAGTCTGTCCGGAGAAGGAAATCAGGGGGCTGCTCATAGCCGGTGAAGACGGGCGCTTCGTAGAAGCCAAAGCGCAGATAAAAGGCAACAAGATAACGGTTTACTCACCGAAAGTAAAACATCCGGTAGCCGTCCGCTATTGCTTCGATGATGCCACTATCGGAAATTTATTCAATCAAGAAGGATTGCCTGTCGCTCCGTTCCGAACGGATAGTAACAAACGATGTAACAATCAATAAAAACACATTGAAATTATATGGATAAAAAAATATTACTTCTTATGGGTACTCTTTTCACATGCTTATGTGGACAAGCCCAGCACACCATCAAACTGTCCGAACTGGACTTATCTAAGTTGTGGCAAGAATACGGAAAGGTACAAACCGGTAAATCGGTAAGCGGAGAACCAGCCACCATCCAAAGACAGACTTTTAAGGACGTGATAGGCACCCATGCCCAAAGTATCTTAAAAATAGATCTGCACGGCAATGCCACACGCTTTCATGCCCAAGTGGGAGTTGCCGATTCTCAAGTGGAGGTCTCAGACAAAAGCCTAACCATCCTTCCGTTAGTTAATGGAACGAAACTCTACTTCCGCAAAGAAGGAGATGACAAACAGTTCATAGGACTGGCCGGTAAAAGTGGAAAAATAGAAAATGGATCAGTTCGGTTCGTCTTGAAAGGCGACAACAAAGAACTTTACAATAGCGGCATTGTACGTGGTAACGAGGCTCCCCAGTCCATTGATGTAAGCCTGAAGGGAGTTCGGGTTCTGGAATTGGCAGTAGAACCGACCAATGACGGTGCAAGCGGCGACAACGCTTTATGGATTGCGCCAACTATAGAATATCAATCCGATCGCCCATGCACCCTCGATGCCGGATATGCCGGAAAAGGTCCTGAAATGACAAAGACCATCTCCACTCTGTTGGCGAAAAAAATAAGTAAACTCCCTGTTTTATCCGAACCGGTTTCCAGTCAAACCAACTTTGACTGGCTGATCACTTCCGAGAAGTCTAAAGCGGGCATTTACGCATCGGCAGATCAAAAGAGTATCATTGTGGCCAATCCGATGGTGTCACGCACTTTCCGGATATTCCCCAATCTGGCAACGACCAACTTCATCAACCGAATGACAGGAGAGAGTATGCTACGCGCTGTCAGCAGTGAAGGGAGTATACAAATTGATGGCAAGAAATGGATGATAGGCGGCTTGACCGGACAACCGGAACGAGGTTATTTAAAAGAAGAATGGATAGAAAAAATGACCACCATTCCCGAATCTTTCCTCATAGAAGACTTTGAAATACTCCCTATCAAAGAAGATATAAAATGGGCACGTAGCCGCTGGGCATTGAATAAGGAGGCGGCAACAGGCTGCGAAATCATATTCACTTTGCGTGGCGATAAGGAACTAAAGGATGTCACAGTGAAGCTCCATGTTTCCGTTTATGACAAGATTCCTGTTATTCGCAAACGTTTTGAATTAGTGAACCACTCTGTTCTTCCTGTCAATATTGATGCCTTTCAAGTGGAATACCTGGCCTTTTCCGAACCGGAATCTCCCGGAGGGGGCGATCCCACCAAATTCCTTTTACCCAATATTCACATAGAAAGTGATTACGCCTGCGGCGGAAGTTTTACTGAGAAAGAAACGGATATTACGGAAAAGTGGGTAACCGATCCTGCCTATACATCTCAGCGCAACTATATGTTACAAACCCCTTGCGTGCTGGATGTCTCTCCTCCGATAGGTCCCGACCAGCGTTTGCAACCCAACGGTACATTCCGGTCTTTCAGTGTATACGAAATGCCGTTCGACAGCTACGACCGGGAGCGCAAAGGCTTATTCACTCGGAAACTATACCGCACGATAGCACCGTGGAGCACAGAAAATCCAATCTTTATGCATCTCACTTCCACGGATCCGAAGGTGGTGTACCGTGCCATCGACCAATGTGCCGAAACAGGTTACGAAATGATTATCCTCAGCTTTGGCTCCGGACTGAATGCAGAAGATATTTCTGATGCCAATATAGCAAAATACAAAGCATTTGTGGATTACGCCCGTAGCAAGGGTATTGAAATGGGTTGCTACTCACTACTTGCCAGCCGCTGGATCAGTGATGAGACAGACGTTATCAATCCAAAGACAGGTAAACGTGGGGGCATGAGATTTGGTAGTTCTCCTTGCCTCAGTAGTGATTGGGGCTACGAATACTTCCGTAAGATAAAAATTTTCTTTGAAAAAACCGGCATGCGTTGTTTTGAGCACGATGGTTCTTATCCCGGAGACTTTTGTGCTTCCACTGCCCATACCCATCATAAAGGATTGGAGGACTCACAATGGAACCAATTCTATAAGATTACGGAGCTTTATCATTGGATGTGTGAGAACGGAATATACATCAATGTACCCGACTTTTACTTCCTGAACGGTTCTACTAAAGTAGGTATCGGCTATCGCGAAGCCAACTGGTCGCTTCCACGCGATCGTCAGTTGATCCATACCCGCCAGTTGAACTATGACTGTACATGGGAACGCATTCCTTCCTCACTTTGGAGCTTTGTCCCATTAGTAGAATATCAAGGAGGCGGATTGGCTGCCACATTAGAGCCGTTGAGCGAACACTTGTATGAATATAAGACATTAATGTTTCAAAACTACGGCGCCGGTATACAAGCTTGCTACCGCGGTCCCCGCCTTTACGATACGGAAGAAACCAAGAAGACAGTCGTGGAAGTGATTAACTGGTACAAAAAATACAGAAACATACTGAATAGCGACATTATCCATCTACGCAAACCCGATGCGCACGATTGGGATGGCATCATGCATGCCAACCCTGCGGAAAAGGAAAAAGGGTTAGCCATGTTCTTCAATCCCACAGACAAAGAAATCATCCGCCGCATCCGGTTACCTTTATATTATACTGGCCTGACAAAAACCGCACAGATAAGAGAACAGGAGGGAACGCCCACTACCCATACCTTACAACGGGATTACTCAGTAGAACTGACTGTCAGAATCCCTGCCGGCGGATACACATGGTATGTCATTGAATAGCAACACATAAAAATTAATGTATGAAAAGTAAACTAACAATTTTCTTATTCTCCCTCTGCTTTCCCGGTTTTGCCGGAGCCCAGCAGACAAAAATAAACCTCAGCACGGCAACCGGCCGACTCTGTTTCGAAGTAACCTATAAAGGCGAACAAACTATCAGTTCATCGCCCTTGGGCATGAACATTGACAATATAGATCTGGGTAAATCGGTCGAAATAAAGTCGGTCGAACAAACAGATGCGGAGTACAAAACGTATACAATAGAAAAAAAGGATGGGGACATTTATCACCTTGACATCCGCGAATTTGATGACGGAATAGCTTTAAGATACCGCATTCCTTCCACTGGCAGTTGTTGTGTATATGGCGAGGAAACGTCTTTCACTTTTCCGGCCGGAACCCGGGTATGGTACGCCAGTGGCCCTTTTCAATACGGATGGATACAAGCTTACCAAGATCGTACCACCGACAAAATAGAAAACGAGCTGTTGGCTCCTCCCGCCACTTTCCATCTTCCGCCATTACCGAAGCTAACCTGTTTAATTTTCACGGTGCAGTATTGTTCGGATGTAAAGACAACAGGGTACAATTCGGCTATGTAGATAACAAAGGGCATTTGGAAACAGGTGTATCAACAGGTCTCCCCGCCGGTAAATACTGGCATGCAGAAGTACGCAATTCACCCTGGATCGTTTCCCCGCGCAACGGCTACAAAGAGATAACCACTCCCTGGCGCATCCTGATGTTATCGGAGGAT
>ERZ860668.640-NODE-640-length-25768-cov-3.822658_pt1 | contig 25768 bp, 28 predicted proteins | sample MGYA00510062_ERZ860668 | MGnify/ENA primary metagenome ERZ860668 (study PRJEB30046, sample SAMN00715258) | human gut metagenome | study: EMG produced TPA metagenomics assembly of the A metagenome-wide association study of gut microbiota in type 2...
AAAAGTTACCTCTGGGTCCTGATGGATCAGCGCGGATAGAATTGCATATCTTTCTGGAAGTTTATAGTTCCAGTTTCGGACATTTCCGAAGATTGCGGCCCGCATGACGGCCGTTCCAAAATGTTCCTCTATGAAGTTCTTTCCGAAGCGTTCCACGAGATCTGCCTCCACTCTCTTGTAATCAATCGAAAAGTTCTTGTCCTTCCTGGCGATTCCATATCCGGCGTTCAATAATCCCTCGTAAAGGTTATTGTGGGTTTCCGTGGGTCCTTTCTCTATTGAAAGCTCCTGATACTTTACAAGAACATTGGAGAGTTCTGCTTCTGTCTCTGAAATCTCCAAGTCTGCCTCTATCTCCTCTTCATCCATCGGAAGGAACAGGTTATCGTTGAGTGTCCATTTTTTCATATCATCCTTCATTCTCAGTCTGCACCTGTGCTTCGTGCATATGGTCACATAAGGAATCTGATGGATGACATGCCAATAAGCCTCTCCATAGCGCTCCCTGTCCTCTCTCATGCAGAGCGGGCAGTATTTCAGTACTGTGGATGTGTATGGCTTCGGCAGCTTGATTGGAAATTTCACTTTTTCGCTTAACGCCTGTTCCAGTAGTCTTTCTTTCGTTGCTAAGTCCTGAAACCGGAAGGTATATGGGAACAATGTGTTATGCAAAGCAATATCCCTCTCATCTAAGACTCCCTCCGGCAGTTTCTCAGCCACTCGCCGGATCCCGCAGTTTGGCAGGAAGTTTCCCATTCCTCCGACGCTCTCCTCTCCAAATAGTTCCCTGAGTGTCGTTGCGCTGTTCGGATTGCCGGACCTGACATGGTATCTCCCTAAGACGCTGTACCAGAGTTCGTCCGGGTAAGGCGTTGGAAAGTATTGAAGCATCAGAAGCACCTCCTTTCTAACATAAGGAATTGTTCAAGATTCAGAAGCAGCGCGTCCGCAGACGGATTCTCCATCCAAAGTTCCAGAAGATCCGAGTCATCGCGCTCGGATTTTTTTCGTCCACGCTTCACGGCATAGAATCGCTTTGAAGAGGTCTTTTCTGCGCTCCCTGGTAACTCCTCGTCCATGATGTCTCCTGCGTCCAGTTTATCCCTTCTACCATCCACGGGATCTAAGGAAATCTCTTCCTGGCAGTCTCCCTCCAGGGATGTTTCTTCGGTAGTCTCCACTTCTATCTCCACGGATTCCACCGTCTCTTCATTCACGGTTACTTCCTGTACCGTAAAGTCAGAAATGGAAGTTCCGCTCCATCCATATGTTTTCGGGACTTCGATTCCAAGACACATGACCGCCTGTTTCAGCACCTCATAGGAAAGTTTCTCCTTCCCTGTGAGAATTGCCTGGACCTGTGCCTCCTGGAAGATCTTCACGATGTAGGACGGGATCCCGGCCGAGAGATCATAGATCTGCTTCATCAGCTTTTCGGAGAGTTCCGTCTTTTGAAGCACCACCTGGGAATCCCAGAGTTCTGTAATGAACTTCCGGTATGTCACATCATATTTTAATGGCAGAAGCCGGAATCCTCTGGTTCTCCGCTTCAAGTGTTCCTGACTCATGAAGAGATCTTCAGCCTCCATCGTTCCGCAGAAGCAGATTCCGGTCGATGTCTCATTTGTGAGTTCTACTAAGAACTTTACTAAGGGCTTAAGCTGTCGGTTCTTGACTGCCGTCTGAATCGCATTCTGGATTTCATCAATGACGATCAATCCAATGTGATGATTCATGCAGATGACCTTCAGCTTTGTTGTCGTGGCACTGGCTGCCACCGCTCTCTGATAGGTTGCCTGTTTTAAGTAGTCGGAACCGATTGCGCGGTCGATTGCTGAGAAAATATTGAATGCCAGGGTTCTCACGGAACAATCAGACGGGCACTCCACGAACAGATAGTTGATCTGCTTGGTATACATGGATTTCCCACCATAATTCGTATGGACAATGACCTGTGGCATCAGAGAAAGACATCTCTGGACCGTCGATGTCTTTCCGATTCCCGGGACACCTAAGACAGCTCCGGTGTATGCCTGGGTCGCATACTGAAACTCCCGTTCCCGGCCGGTGCGGAAATCCATATACAGGTCATTCATCTGGCGGATATGGTCCACGATGTTCTTTGTCTGATAGGTTGCTGACATCGCACGATAAAGCATATCATAGATCGTATACATGTAATCCATGGGATAGAACCACTTGGATATTTCCATGACTTCTCTTCTCCGTTCCTCCGGTGACCTTTTCTGAATGTCTTTTGGATAAGGGATCTGACTTCTAAGCCGCTTCATCACCTCTTCTTTTCCAAGGATCTCCGGCAATGCCTCAAAGAAGGGATTTCCCTGTTCTTCTCTATATTCTGCGTCCACGGTCATTCCACTCTGTTTCTGATACTTTTTCATGCCCGTTCCATCTCCTTCGCCTGCTCCATGCGTTTCGTTGAAATCTTATTCTTATCCCGGTACTCTGCCTGTTTCACCACGGACTCAATATCCTTTAAAAGCCGGATCCGTCCTTCGGTATCCCTAAGTTCCGATTCCTTCCGGCTGTCCCGCTCTGCCTTACGCTTCATCTGATATTCACTTTCGGTTGCTCCGGCATATTGCTTGGAATGTCTGGAAAGCTCAAATGGAATGTAATTCATCCCATTCAGCAGAAACAGACGCGATACATCTTCTGGGTCATAGCAGATCCTCACGATCTCGCCTATGTTATGGCTCTCTAAGAACTCCTTATAATTCTCACTCACATACCAGAGTCCCTGATAACAGATTCCGCGCCGGTTCAATGTAGCTGAGGTCCTTGGAAGTCCAAACCGATACAGTTCTTCACTGTTGATCGGGATAACCAGGGATCTCTTTTCTTTTTCGCATTTCATCCACATTGCGGCCGCCACAGGGTCTGCGTCCTTGCAGAAACGGTTCTCTATCACACGACAGCTGTTCAGGTACAGGATGCAGGAGAGGATGACCTTCGTAAACTCTTCCAAGGTCAGAACCGCCTGACTCCGATAGTCCACCGCCCATCGCTCCTGCGCGTCCGCCTCAATGACTCCTTTTCCTCTGAGTGCCGGTTTATACCGCTGTTGGATCAGATCGAAGGATTTCTCTACCAGACCTTTTCCATCCGGTCGGAATGGCGGCAGGGATTCAAACTCAATTCCGTACTTCATTGCAAGCTCGTTCATCCGGGTGCCAATAAACTCTCTTCCCTTATCTGTAATGATTTCTCCCGGAAGTCCCGTGTTTGGCCACTCTTCTTTTTTGATGTCCAGTCCATACCGTTTACAGAAGGAAACCTTATCCGCAGCCGCATTAGAAAGACAGTTAATGACCGCCTGCTCTCCGGCATCCATTCCCACATAAACTCCGGCGATCAGCTGAGTTGCCGTGTCCACAGCCAAGTAGATATAAGGTCTTCCAATCACTTCAGAACGGTCCAGGCGTGACACCAGGTAGATGTCAGCCTGCGTTGCATCCATCTGAAAGACTCCTATCTGTTCTTTCCAAGCTGATGCACTTCCAAACAACGGACGCTCATTTCTCTGATAATCGGTCAGTCCATTCCTGGCGATCAGGTTCCTGGACTTCTTATGAAAGTTCTTATCATAGAAATAATGGCGGAAAGTATTCCAGGAAGGATAGACATCCAGTAGATGTCCGTCTGGATCCGTGTATCTGGAAAGCAGCAGCATATCATACGCACTCCGCAGGGAAAACTTCTTCGCTGTATAGTAAAACGTGTCGATTGCCCATAGGAAGTCCTTTTCTTCCTTCGTCTCTTCTTTCTCCGCTTTTTTTCTTTCCTCAACTAAGGCTCTTCCGGCCAACGCCCGGAAATACAGTTCCCGGATTCTCCGCTCACTTGTCTTCTCCCTGGCTGCAATCTCCCGGATCTTTGTGTTGCGTCCAGTACGGTCCCACACATAGGATTCCTCTTCCAAGAGTTCCGAGATCAGTTCCTGCCGCTTCTTCTGTCCCGGTGTCTGCTCCTGTGTCATCCTCATCTGAAAATCTTTTGGTGGCTCTATGCGTTCCATGGTTCTTAGATCATCCCTAAGTACAAACTTCGGTGTGCATGGGTTATCATAGGAGATCACCCAGTTCCCTTCTTCGTTTCCGCATAATACCCGAATTACTTCTCCACAGCTTTCTAAGAACATCTCAGCACTCTCCCTTCTCCATGACAACGATCTTCCACTCTGTAACTTTTGTGGTACTCCAATACCGTCTGGAAAATTCCAGTTTTTCGATGGCTGCCCGTTTGGAAAGTCCGTCTTTGTTTGTCAGTTCCCGGATTCCTGTTCTTCCATCTGTAAAATGAATCACAAAGTCTGACGTCCACTGAGTGTCAAAGTATTCTTTTCGGATCCCGATTGTATTTATGAATGGGTACTTGTCTGGATCCAATACGGTTCCGGCCTCATAAGAAGCAACAGCCGCAGACGCTTCCAAGTACCTTGCATACTCCCTGGCTTCCCTTGAGTGTACGCACACTACGATTCCATTCTTATCACTCCTAAAATGAATGTCCCTACGTTTCGTTCCCGCTTTTTCCATGTTCATTTCTCCTTATGGTTTATTCAGATTGAATTGATTCAAACCATTCGGACGCTAATTTTCAGAGACAAACGCAGACGGTCATTGAATTATTCCGAGTTTTTGGATTTATTCTGAGTTTCTGGTCGCTATTTCTACCAGAATTTGGATATTCATCGAATTTCCAGGCATAATTATTCCGAGAAATTGGATGTCCATGGAATTTCCGGTCATATTTATTCCCGGAAATTGGTATTTACTCCGAGTTTCTGGCATTTATTCTAAGTTTTTGGTGCCATTTTCTCCGCTTAATTCCATTTAATCCTAGTTTTTGGTATTTATTCCGAGTTTCTGGTTGCTATTTCTTCCAGAAATTGGCTTTACAGCGAATTTCCGGTCATATTTATTCCCAGAAATTGGTTCTCCACCAAGCCCAAAAGCCATTTTCTCGAAATAATTCCAATTATTTCGAGATACTATGTTCTCGTCCCACCAAGAATCACCCTCTTGTCCACCCGAAAATCGACCTTCCGGGACGAGAAAAAACCAAGCCTCTTTCCCTTTTCATAGCGGCAATCCTACAACATTCTCTTCTATATTCAACTTTCAGTTTTCGGATTCAATGACCTCTGCGTCTGTCTCTGCCTCCAAGCCTCTTCTGCCTCTGTTCCATTCAGCAATCTCTTTAAGCCTTATAAACCAAGCCTTTTCCCTGTTTTCCCGGTCTTTTTCGGGATTGGAGAGGAGTGATTGGTGGCTTGGAACCGGGATGCATGCTTGGGTAGCAGCTGCAAAAAAAGAAGCAGGGCCAGACGAATTTCTTTGAAATTCATCTGACTCTGCTTCATGTTTTTTATGTTCTTTTTCACTCGGACACTTGGATGAGTCTGGGTGGGACGAGAACAAAGAGTCTTGAATCAATTCAATCCGTAACCCTATTATAACTGATTTCCTTCAAGGCGTACAGCCTAAAATTTAATCAATCGTGGCCAAGATACGATTCTTCAAACGCTCCGGTATCTCATCCTCTGTCTTCCAGATAATAGTATTCTTCTGTGCAATGTCAAAATGAAGTGTTACATCTGCCCTGCACAGCTGGATTACTTGCTTACCATATCCCATAGCATATCCTTCCTCAAAATATGCTCCGTTGTTCTGGTGAGTAAGATCTACCACAACAAATTTACTGTTCCTGATATGGCTAAGTAACTCTGGTGTGATGAAATCATTGTGTTGCACTTCGTCAATGAGGATCGGTATGTATCCTGCGTCTGCAATGCCTTTTTTGATGGCTGCTCTCAGGCAATTTGTATCCTCACCAAACTTCATTGCAACCAATACTTCGCGTCCCTTGGAATTGGATCGTTCCAGTTCTTCTACTCTGGAATATCCCTTAGGCGTTAATGCTATACATGTGTATGGGCGAAAGTTCCCATCATATACATCTGTTCTAATGTAGCCTTCCGCTAAAAGATAATTTACTATAAAACTCGCCTGGTCTTCTACTCCATCTAAAGAAAATTTCTTACCATAGTCTTCATAGAGTTCTACAAATAAGACACTATACATTCTAGTGCCATTGTATTGAATAAAGCTTCCCATATGAGGTGCATTGTCTGCAATATACTTTAAAATCCGGTCAACTCGCTCTGCAATCGTCTTAGGATACCAATTTTCCACAAGCTCTGGCGTTAAATGAATCGGCCTTCCATGATCTATGTTTCCATGGTCAAACTCTTCCCTCCATTTATCGCACCACTCTTTAGATTTTGTCGTGTAATACCGGCAGTCTCCGGCCTTGTGGATTCCATTATATACCAGATATGACATTAAATGATCTTTGTTGAATTTTTCTAATTCATTCCATTCCTTGGAATAATCATATCTTCCACATACCGGACACTGAACAAACTCCCGGCCCGTTTTGTCTTCCTCTAATGGACTTCCATCTGAAAGTTCTGCCTCTGTTCTGCAGAGCGGACAAATCTTCATCATAAACATTTCCCTCTCTTCTTTAATCAGGGACAACCACTTCCGGCCGTCCCTGATTTTCACTTTTCTTAAAGGATATCTGAAAACCAAAGTTTTCTCATCATACCTCGGTATGACCTTCCTACTTCGTATTTTCCACGTTCTCTTCCCTCAAGTCAAGTATATATGGCTCAAAATTTATTCATATTTAGCATCTTCAGCCTCATAAAGAACTTCCTGCGTTACAAGGTCCTCAATCCGTAAAACATCACTCATCGGAATCGGCTCCACAGCAACATACCAATGGATGAAATCATAAAACGAATCATCATAATAAGTTGATGGATCTTTCTCTAAGCTCTCTTTTGCATATGTATTCCAATCGAAGTACCATTCCATATAGTCCTTTTTTCTCACTGTAATCCGAATTCGATTCTTCATAAATACACGACTGTCTACCGCGGCTTTCTTCCAGGATGGTACGCTTGTCAACCAAACAATCTTTTCCTTTGGATCAATCGGAATATACGGGTACATGATAAATCCGCATGACTGAATCATTCCTAAGATTTTCTTGGATGTGAAATGATATAAAACGGGTTCTGCAAATTTTTTAGCATTTGAGATTTTCTTTTTCCCTTCATCCATGTCTGCAAGTTCATCCAGAAAGATATATTTATATTTTCTGTTTGCCATTGACGGAATCATTTGATACTGGCTTCTAAAGACATCATTCTCCACTGGAATTACGAACAAACGGTGGGTATCATAATAGTTCTCATCAACCATCTGACGGATTGTGTCCTGTGATATATTCTCCACATATGCATTCTCAATTCTTTTCTTGCCATCGATCATATTCTCAATGCATTTCCTAAAGCTTGAAGAATTTTTAAAGGTTTTTACTTCTGTTACTCCGTCCTCATATTCAATTGTTACCGGTTTTTGCAGAGCATAATCATATAACGTTTCAATTGTAAGCCAACGTGAAATCGCCCTTATCAAATCGAATCTCTCAAACTCATACCATTTATGCTTGTCACAAGTCATCGCAAGAGTTAAACGTGATCCGTCAAACCCTGCGAACTTTCCATCATTTATACAGAATTCAAGCCGTTTCTCCTTTACATTGTATTCCATCCAACATAACTTTCCATCATCTCCAGGATATTCTATAAAGAAATTCCTTGGCAGCTTTTCCTTGTTCTTAAACTGCATCCAGTAAGTCATATGTGCCATAATATTTTCCATCGACAGCGTGCTCTCATATTTCAGAACTAACTTATATGACTTGCCGTTCATCTGTTCCACGATATCCACCACACTGTTTGCGTCTGTAATATCAATCGTATTCTCTCTATCGGTGCTCTCTAGGATGATGCTCTTCTCATCTGCGTACATGTCCTCGTGCTGAAAAAATATAAATGCTAAATCATCAAGTGAAAGAATAAATCCCTTCGGCTTTTGTGTGATAACCTCTGGATCCACTACATAATCGTAATATAATGTAGCTTCATCATAGTCAAACCATCTGGATTTTTCTTTGCCTAACCGCACATTGCCTATTTTGAAACGAAGATATCCGCTTTCCGGCCGATCACCTGTTAAATAAAAATCCCAATTTGTTGTCTTCATACAGTTTCCTCCTGTAAATTCATAGTCTTTTTTTCGGTTACTACCGCCTTGTTATGACCTCCGGGCCCTGTTCCGGTGAGGTGTTACGGTTATGAGGTTTTCAAGGTGCGTAAAATCAAACACAAAAAAGCCAATTATTATAGAAAGCTAAGATAGGACATAGTATGAGCGTAAAACTCATTATCAAATAATCCTATTCAATTAACTTGCTATAATAATTGGCTTTTTAGATTTGACTTTTTTGTTCCACATTTAAGTGGATAAAAACATAGTACCGCTCTTTTTCTATAATGTCAACAACTTTTCGCACTCGTTTTGCATTTTTTTACTCGTTTTGCGAATTTTCAACTTTTTTCGACATCACTTCTTGCATAATATTCTTGAGAGACGCTTTCTCTCAAAAGGAGTTATTTTCACGCATACCTATTTTAAATTTATCGACCTGTTCTGCGGGATCGGCGGTTTCCGTCAGGCCATGGCGTACGTGGGTGGAACCTGCGTCTTCTCCTGCGACAAGAACAGGAACGCATGTCTGACCTATCTTGCAAACTATTCTGAGGAACCTTCCAAAAACATTCTAAAGATCAAGGAAGAAGAGATTCCAACTTTTGATGTCCTGTGCGGCGGCTTCCCATGCCAGCCATTCAGCCTTGCCGGAAAACAGCGAGGTTTTGAAGATTCCCGAGGAACGATGTTCTTTGAGATTGCACGGATTCTAAAATACCACAAACCGAAAGTCGTTTTTCTTGAAAACGTCGATAACCTGGTCCGGCACGATAACGGCCGAACCCTGGAAGTAATCGTAAACACTCTTGATGAACTTGGATATGATGTCCATTACAAAGTCTTAGCTGCATCTGATTTTGGTGTTGCTCAAATCCGTAAACGAGTCTATATTATCTGTTTCTTAAAATCCCTGAAGATTTCTTTCCAATTCCCTAAACCATTTTCCTCTGACATTGCCCTTGAAGATTTCCTTGATTCTGATGTAGATGAACACTACTTCGTTTCCCGTCCCGATATTGTCCTATATAAACCGGATCTGACAGAACGAGTCCATACGACATACCGCATGGGTTATATCGGAAATGTCGGTCAAGGCAGACGCATCTACAGCACCAAGGGACTTTCTCCCACAACCGTTGTTTCTTCCCGTGGACCTGCCGGTGGAACCGAAGCCATCTATGTGAATGGTCGAGTCCGAAGGCTGACTCCCAATGAGGTCCGAAGGATCCTGGGATTCCCAGAAAACTTTTCTTTTCCTGTTTCCGAAAATCATGCCTATGAGCAGCTTGGGAACAGCGTAGCTGTCCCAGTCCTAAAACTGATTGCAGAACAAATCGCTTCAACCGGAGTCTTTGACGATGACAGAGCAGATTCAGAGACAACCACTTAGCCTCATCTCTTCCTATATAAATAAAACACCTGGGATTTCTCCCAGGCTTTTCTTATAGCTTTATTCCATAATTTTCCAGTTCATGGAAGATTCCCATGACATACACCGTTCGTATATCTTTATCTACCTGATAAATCACTACATAAGACATACCCGGAATCTTTGCTTTCCGATATTCCTTTTTCCTCAACACATAGTCGGTACACGCTGGGAACTGCCACGGGTCTTCTTCCAGACGGGCATAGACCTCATCGACTCCAGAAAGGAAATGGGACGCAGCCTGCCCGTTCTTTAACGGATCCAGCAGATAGGCAACCAGCTTGTCAACATGCTGCGATGCCTTTCGTGTAACTTCCAGATTATAACCCATACTTCTCCCTCACGGATGCAAGATGTTCTCTCGCATTCATTGTCTGGCCGGCTTCCACCTGGCGTTCTGACTCTTCCAGTTCCTCATAGATCTTTGCCATGCGCACCATGCGCTCATAGTTTTCCATACTCATGAGTACCATATCTCCATATCCGTTCTTAGTAATGAAAATTGGTTCTCTGGCAGAATGGCACATTTCAGAAATTTCTGATGTATTTTTTAAATGGCTGATTGGAACAATCTGTGGCATAGAAGCACCTCCTTTATATGGCTTAATTATACCATAATTATACCATGCATTCAATGATCTTCTTTTACCAAATATGGGAAGGTGGCATTTCTTTGGTTCAGGCGCTTCTATGCGTATTAGATTTGTTTTCTTAGAATTTGTATATTATGTATATTTTCCAAATGTATTTTTGTGTAATATTTTTCAAAATCAAACCATTCAATTTTCCCAAATCGCTCCATATTAAGTATATCCATGGATTTCCAGTAACCCGCCGCCTGTGTGCGGCATGATCCGGGAGAGACCGACGGGTCTTCTCTCTTTACATAGATGCTATTGAACAGAAAGGAATTTACTGAATGGATACATATACTCCACATCTGACCAGCTTGGAATACTTTGGTCTTGAAACACTCTTCCGGCACCTGATTACAGAATATGGCTCAACCTACCAGGGAGAAGGTGCCAACTTGGATTTCAGACGGACCCATCAGGGAGTCTCCGTCTGTGATCCATATTACTTCGGCAGCTTTGCCGCAAGGGAACTCATTATGATCGGTGATGTCTGCGCACTTGTGGGATCGTCCGCATGGAGCGCCAACAGAGCGGATCCGGGTCCATGTGACACCATGATCGATGTCACCGAATATTTAAAAACACCTGGTCTCCCGATTGACTACCTGATGGATAAAATCGTGATGACTTGTTAAACAGAAAGGAAAAATACTATGAAGAAAATTATTGATGGAAAGCTTTATGATACAGAAACAGCTGAATGTCTTGGCTTTTATCCGCATTTTGATGGAAACACTTTTCATTACCTCCGTGAAGCGCTCTATCGAACCAAAAAGGGCACTTATTTCATATACAGCAGACACGATGCAGAAAACCCGTGTATTGATGACTTTGTTTCGGGTATGGATGTACCTATCTTATTATTTTCTCGGGAAGATGCAATGCTATGGGCTGAGATTCGCCTCAGTGCTGAAGAATACTTTAACGCTTTTGGCCGACCAGCAGAAATATTTGAATTTTAAGAACTGAATGAGATTCATTAAGAAAGGATTTTTATACTATGATAAAAAAGATTAATAATAATGATCGTGAGTTTGCCACTTCCAACTGTCTCGCCGTATATGAATTTTTTCAGGACGGAGCACCGATTTTTTGTCATGAAAACCTATACCGTACTACATCTGGATCCTACTTTCTTAAGGTTGAAACCGGACCCGATAGTTTCTACCATCCGACCAACTTGGGTCTGTGGGATCATGTCGAAGCTGTCTTCTCATTGTCAGAAGCCGAAGCTAAGGCTTGGGCAGAACGAAAACTTCCTGTCATGGACTACTGCGAGATTTTTGGTACTCCTGAGGAAGGTTAAACATTTATATCAATTTTCATTGTTGAAAGGAAAAATACTATGATTAAAATTATAAATTCTATTCCATACAGCACTGACTCTTCTTGCCGCCTCGGCTACTTCCAACACCGCACCATCCTGGATCCTGCTTATCACAGGGAAGAATTATATATCACCAGACAGGGAACCTATTTCCTCTACGTCGAGGGAAGAGAAAGCAGTCCCTACTGTTTCCAAGGTGATCCGTTTCCGGCCGCAGGATGTGACATCACAGTTCTAAGTGACATCGAAGCCCGGATCTGGGCGGAACACCGCCTGACTCCTGATGAATGTGAGTTCATTTTTCCGGATCCTAAGGCAAGTTAATAGAAGATACATACAAAGGCTTGGTCAGCAGATCAGGTCTTTTTTCATTCCCTGGCAATAAAAAAGACGCTGCCATGTAGCAACGCCCATTTCTACCTTTCTTATGAAAGCAGGCCAATCATATATGATCTGCTTACAACATTAAATTTTTCTTCATCAGCCATTCCCTCAAGTAATGGTCGCGGAATCGGAAGTTCAAACATGTTAGAGAGTTTAATCACATTATCCATAAATTCATTGTTTCTTCCATAATGCATTGCCTGAATCATTTTATCTGCACGTACATACATATAATCATGGACTGTTTTTCCCGTTTTGGTTACAATTGCATTTTTTAATTCTACGCCGCCCTCATAAGCACGATCTCTTAATTCTACTAACTCTGTCACATTTTTCATAGTATTTTTCCTTTCGTTTAAACAAATTATTTGTACATTCTTATTATGTAAGATTTAGTGAAAATGGAGAAACTTTTTTTGGTTTTCTTCCGTAAAAGTTCCCATCAAATAAACCTATATATATTATGATGGGTTTTTTCAAAAATGACAAATGACTGGGAAAAATTTTTTATTTTTTTGACATGCAGATTTAGCGGACATCCTGTGGTTCCGTTCAGAGCGGATTCATGTATTTGACATGCAAAGCGAACAAAAAAAGAAGCCTTTCAGCTCCTCTCGCATAAGTTCATTTGCATATTCCGCAGAAAATATCTTACTACAAATGCAGAAACTAATTCGATGCCTCCCTTGGCAGATAATAGAGGACTTTAATGCAAACGTAAACGGCAGTACATCTTCTTAGTTTGAGGATGTCTGCCGTTTCTTCATGCCCGTCTATGCTCCTTACCTGTTATTTACCTTCCAATTATGATCGGATCATATGTAAGATTCAAAACACTCTTCCCATCACCATACCCAATGTAAGTATAGCTTGCCACTGAGAGCGCCATCCGCAGACGGACATTCTCACTGTCAATGTCAAATCCACCATCATTTCTAAGCGTGATGATCCGGTTTCCGGCCTCGTCATCTTCTGAATTGAATGTCCCTCCGATTTCTTCCGCATAGTCCTTCAACACGGAGATCACGGACTGCTCCAACCAGGACAACGTGTTCTCTTTCTTTTCCTTCTGGGAGTTTTCTTTGATCTGTGTAATTGCTCCCTGGAGTTCCAGAAGTTCCTTTGTGTTTAGATCACCGATTTCCTTGTAGATCCTGTTCGTTTCCTGCAATTCTTCATCGAACTCTTGTGTTTCCATAAGAATACCTCTCTTTCCTTTGTTTCCTTTAGTTTACTTGGAACCCGAAACGTCGTGAAGCGGGAAAGTGCCTGATTCTTTTGGCGTGGGCCTGTGCATTTTTTCTTGGGCCTGTGAAGTTTTTCTATATGCAGGTTACTGGACGCGAGACTAAGCTGTTGACTTTGCCTGAAATTCTTAGCTACCGTTTTCTTGTCCGTATCCTGTCCATACTTGTCGGAGTCTCTTTCGGAACATCCGGTGCATTCTTTCTGACCTCTTCCAGAATCTCGTTCCGGAAATCTTCCTTATAATAATCCCTTAGACGCTTTTCCACAAACTGATCCCGGTCGGCGCGTCCTGTCCACAGGATCTCCCGGAGTTTTCCCTTTTGTTCCCTGCATTCACCCACAAGACGGTAAAATTCTTTGTACTGCTGAGTCTGCATCTTCTTTAGATACTGCACCCGCTTCCGCTTTTCCTTCATGACTTCCTGATCCATGGACTTCTTCTCCTGCAGTGCAGTTTTCTTCTCTTCCAAATCTGCCAGGGATTTCTTTACCTCTGATAGCTCCTTTTCCGCCTGGATGATCTCCTGTTTTATGGATTCCCGCTTCTTTTTCATGAAAAGAGAGCAGGTGGATAGTTCCTTATTCTTTAACCCTATGGTGTCCATGAGATTCGTTATGGCTTTCATGGCCTGTTCGATTGCCTTTGCATTCGCATTAGCAGACGCAATCTGTTCTTGGATGGAGGATCCTTCGGCTGCCAAGGATGCAGAGTACAATGCTTCCTGGTATGCGCTTATGATATACCTGTCCCTTAGGGATTCCAATTGAAGCGCAGTCTTCTTAAGCTGTTCTTTCTCCTTCGCCACCATCTGATCGAGTACCTTCTGGGTCTCCTCCAGGAACCGGTTGTTATCCATGATTTCCTCATTCAGCTTTCCAAGCTCTGTCTGTCTTCCCTTCTTTTCCATATTATAGGCACTCGGTCCGAAATGAACACCGGGAACCCGGTCAATTCCTTGATCAGCATAGGAACGGTGGTCGATCTGTGCATCGACTCCATTTTCTTTTAGGTATCGGTTGCAGAGTTCTTCCCAGGACTCTCTCCAGGATTCCAATGTTTCGGTGCTGTTCCACTTTGCTATGGTACGGTTTGGAATATTTTTGATCCGCGGCTGCTTATCCACCCGCCTTAGATTTTTCTTTTCTGCGGCCTCAGCGGTAAGCCAGATTGTCCGATTCCCAAAGTAATACCGATACTGCTTTCTCCACCCATTCTTTTCCGCTTCTTTGATCCTGGATGCTCGGAATGAGTATTCCCTGTTATCCTTCCGGCATAGATAACTCTTCTCATACTTAGCTTCCCATCTTCCACGTTCATTTAACGGCCGCATGGTTACCAAGATGTGCGCATGTGGATTTCGGAAAGTCATTTGCTCTGGGTCATTCGCGGGTTTGCCATTACGATCTATGGGCTGACCGTAACCGTTGCGGACTGGTGGATTATGGATTGCAAGATCCGCACACATGCCTTTCTCCACACAGTTTTCTTGGACGAACTCCCGGACTAAAGCAATTTGGGCTTCGCGGCTCAGTTCCAAGGGAAGGGCAATTTCAATCTCGCGTGCCAACTGTGCGTTCGCGGATTTCTCTGCCATCTCTACCTGATTCCATAGGTGCTGACGCTTCTTGAAACTTTCTGGTGCGTACTCCGGCAGAAGAATTTCGGTATGCTCCACCCATCCTTTTCTTGTGTAATCGTAGGTGATTCCATCCCACTCGCTGGTAAGGCTGGTGCCGCTTCGATAGGCTGCGGCTGCTACTACGGAACGTCCTTCGCTCCGCTTTATGATCTGTACTGATAGATGATAGATTGCCATAGATGTGACTCCTTTTAGATATGAAAATACACCGATAATGAATGGGATGAGTTTCCATTTTCATCAATCAGCGCTTGAATTTCCGGCTCCTGCCGGTTGTCCGAAGGACCGCACACCGTCCCGCCAGGGTCGGTAATAAGTGCGCCCTTCTTCCTGAAAATTAGAAGGGATTTTCGCGTCCCTTCTCGATAATGAATGCAATCGTCTCCGGGTTCTGGATCGCAAAATAGATGATCTGCTCCATCTGCTTATCTGTTAGGGATTCTGGTGGGCAGATATCTTTTATGGCACTCTCAAGCATGGCTCCACGCTCGATCAGTCTGTGTGCTCTCCGTTTCCGTTCCTTAAACTGTTCTCTTCTTGCGGCCGCATCTTTCCGATGCTTCTGTTGTAGTAATTCAAGTTCTGTCATATGTTATCTCCTACTGTGGTGAATTTCCTGGGTATTTTGAATCTCAGTTCCGATTGTCTCAGGTTGCCGCTGAATCTCCATGTGTCTCTGGATCTGCTCGTCCATCCGGTCGATGAGATCATGGGCCGTTGTCTGGATCGTTTTTAATGATGCCCGAAGTTCTGGAAGTTCTTTCGAACTGCTCCAACTGGCGAGATATGCAAAAGAATAATCGGATGTGTCGATTCCGAAATGATTACAGACGATGAATGCCACGCTCTCCGCCTCGATTTCCTTTGTGGCTGGATCCTTTGGATTTTTCTTGTCTGCATGGAGAATGCTGTGGGCGGTTTCATGGAGAGCGGTCTTTAGTGTCTGGCTCTCGGACATCCCGTCTTTGATAACGATTTCATCACTCGTACGGTTATAGTATCCCTTAGCCAATCCTTCCCAGGATTCAAAGCGGATCGGGACGGGCGAGGTGCTTTTGATGATGTTCATGAGAAGTGGATAGTTTAGGGCTTTCTTTTTCAGTTCTGTAACAAGTTCAGGAAGTGGCTCTCCCTCGGTCTGGGAAACATCAAAAATCGTGATCGGTCGAAAGGATGCATAGCTGATCTGCTTCTGCTCCATCATCGGCTTTCCGTCTGCGTCAAGCTTTGGCTGCCCGGTCTCTGGGTTAATGACCGTGACTTCTTTCATCAGCCTATGTGGGTTGGGTGCCAGAATCGTGATTCCCTTCTCGCCTTTTCTTACATGGCGGTTCAGGGATTCCCAGGTCCGATACCCGGCTACATACCTTGCATCGGGTTTCTGCATGAGGATTAGAATAGAATTGTTGAAGCTGTAGGAATGGAACTTAGACATGACGGTGAGGTATTCCCGGTATTTACTGGACGCGAACACAGACTTGATTCCTTCTTCCAGTTTTTCGGTGAGTTCTTTGATTTTTTCATCCTTGGTCTGCTTCTGGTGCTGCTCCATGGTACACCTCCACGATCAGGTCATCTTTCCCGGCCGGGAAATGGTAGTCGATCCGCATCTCCTTGTGTTTCAGTAATTCCAGTGCGGTTCTGTAATTTTCTATAAAGTCAAGTTTTCTCTGTAAGTCCATAGTGACCTCCGTAATATATAAATTTTTATGGGATCCGGCATCCTATCGGATATGCCGGGATTCCCTTGATATGTCTGGCAGTTTCTCCCGTTCCTCGCTGATAATGCCGGCGATTTTAAGATTCCTGCCATCAAACTCATAAACATTATCAGAAAGACGGTCGATGGGCTCAACCGATTCTTCATTGATCTGACGTACTGTTTTCTGCATATCTTCAAGCAGCAACGGGATATGTTTCGGTACTATGATGACTTCATGAATCGATGACGGAAGAATATAATAATCATCACCCATAAGCCCATGAACCGTCTGTAATACCTCAGGGCATGCGATCATGGCCGCACCATCATGTCTCTCTTTATTTGTAAGAACAAACATCGGCGATTCAGTGGATGAGGGCATAAGGGCACTGGTGATTTCCGGATCACCGTCCCGCTCAACGACATCGCTAAACAGTATTTCCTCCAAATTTTTGAACACCATATTCTTGGCCGTATTCTTCTTGGCTTCTTTTAACGCCTCTTCTTTTGTTATATGAAGCTTGGAAAGGATTTCTGGCGTAACCCTTACCATTGCATCTGTTCCGATATTCATTTTTGGGTAAACTGCCAGATCCTCAATTTGCTCATGCGGAATGTCTTTCAGCCATTCTTTATTGACTTCATAAGAAACCACTGCAGCACTCAATGGGAAATCCGTTTCTTGACATATCAGGTTGTTAAATTGCTTTGCAATAATTTCATTTTCACGGCATATTTCCTTCCATACTTTATCTGAAAGCCGTTCTGCCAAAGCTTTTATGGGTTCGCCCGGATATCTTAAATCATACATGCGATCCGGATAAATAATGGGCGCTACGGTAGACTCAGGTACATGGATCTCAATTCCTTTCCATATCCCGTTATTTTTTGGAACTTCACATTCGATAAAGATTGCTCCCTCAAATTGAGGGTTTCGATGCATCGCTCCTAATAATTCATCATATAATAACTCTTTGTCTGTCATAATTTTTATCTCCTCTGATTAAACTCCCTGACCTGATCTGCCAGGGATGAAATTTTTCCGTCTTTAAAGTAATAACACTTCTTCGGCCGCAGATAGCCGATTCCGGAAATGATGAGGATCACCTCTTCCTTCTTTATCAGGGTTATCAGATCTCCCTGTTCCACGATTGGTTTCTCCTCATAGGTATAGGATTTGCTTCGGTTCTTCCCGCCGTTTAACGTCTCTTTCTTGTTCTGATAGTTTCCGCACCAGGCTGAGATGTCCTTTGCCGTGTCTGGATCAGCGCACTCACAGATAACCTTTATACGGCAGTTATCCGCAATAACTCTTGCCTCTTCCTTGGAATAGATGACTTCCATCTGAGCCATAGACTGGAAAGCCAGCATGACCATTGTCTTTTTACTTCTTAAGGTTGCCAATGCGTTGAAGATTGTCTCCACACGTCCAAGTCTGGCAAATTCATCGATCAGTACCAGGATCGGTTTTGCGGCCGCATCTGCATCCGGTCTCCGCTGTAGATCTTGTAAGACTTGTGCTGTACATAAACGCATAATAGCCTGGTAACTTCCAAGCAGGTGTTCTGGGATCGCTAAGAAAATAGATTTGTTCTCTTTGAATGCTGCGGGACTTGCCTTGACTGCGTTATCCCGGAAACAGAATTTCACATCTGACTTACTGAAGACTGAGAGGTTCGTTGTCATCTCCACCATGCAGTCCTCTACGGACTCCGCTTTCTTTCCGACAAACTTTGCGATGTATTGATACCATAGGTCACTCTTTACGCTTTCTTCAATGATCTCTTCAATCAACTTTTTGGCATCTGACTCCAGGATGTGGTTGACGGCATCTATAAAGCTCTCACCTTTTTTGAAATAGTAAACCAATAAGCCCGTGAACATGGATCGGGCATTTACTACAAAAAACATATCCTTCGGATTTGTGCTGACGATCAACGCCTCTGCAATTTCTTCCATGCTCTCCACAATGAGGTCATCTGAAGGATCACCATGCAACCGATACCATGCATCCCATCCGGCGGTTCTACGGTCAGAGGGATCCACGACATAAATGGCTGAATCATCTTTTTTCGTGGCTTTTTTATGGAGTTCTCCTTTGATGTCGATACAGAATGTCAGCATTTCAGGTTCAGGCGCAGAATAATTGGCAAGAAGGGTATCTAAGATCACCGTTGACGTTTTACCGGATCCGGATCCGCCAACGATGCAGGAATGTAAGATCTGGTTTTTAATTCTGACGTATCGACCTTTGTCACATCCAAGGATTATTCCTTCTGGATTCTTTGAAATCAGTTCAACGGGAATTTTCGGATAGGTCGCTGCCCGCTTTTGTGGCGAGTCCTTTTTCAGGCCGGTATCTGGAATCAGTCCATCTCCGGCTTGGAACTCGGAGAATTTTTTTCCTTCACAGGCGATGCTCCATAGATTGTTTAATATAATCCAAGCAGACAGAGCGGCTGTCATATAGAATGCCTGTTTTGTTGTTACCGGAAGAATCTGTTGTTTTTCTAAGAAATATATGGGAAGTGCTGTCCATAGACCTGTGAAACCTATAAGATTACTCAGGAGCTTCAGCGTCTTTTTCATCGGACTTCCACTCCAATTCAGCTAAAATTTTATACTTGTGATACCAGTCTATGGTGTACTGAATTTCATCCATTTCCTTTGCGGACAGGATGTAGTAATTAAATATTTTTTTCATGGCGTGCCTCCTCTTTCCTCTAAGAATAGTATGTGAGAAGGATTGAGGAAAAAGTGGCGTTTTTACCCTTATTACCAACCTTTTTTTAGTTAAAAAAATAACACCCATAAGGTGTGATGAGGGATTTCATATGTAGTTATCAGGAATTCGTCTGAGTCTGCGTCTGCCGTTTCTGATCGATAATACGTTTCATCAGATGGACTCCAAGAATCACCGGCCTTCGTCAACCAGATCTTATAGTAGGCATCTGCACTTTGATCCGGCCACTGCTGATCATATTCCCACCAGGAGTGATCGTCTATTGGATAAATACTGCCTGAAGCTTCTGGGACACCATTCCATTCTCCAACCTTTTCACCATCCGGCGAAGATGCATAGGAATCATACCAGCCAAAGTTTGTGGCATACTCATAGTCAACCATCTTCTTTTCGTACTCTCCGGTTTCGACCTGTTCACCTGTGGTTGGATCTGTTGTCATAATTGGCTTATCTTTGTCATCTTCTTCGACGGTTTTCTTGTAATGAAGACTTCTATATTCACGTTGGCCTAAGTTCATATCTCCATAGAGTTCTGGATCTTTTGGGTCGTCTTCTTTCTCGTCGCCGATTTCGAGTTCGTAATCGAGTTCAATCGCATCATCACCTTTGTATTCGTTATCACCATTGTCAGAGTAAACCTGAGGAACGATGAACTTTAGATGACCTTTTTGAGGGAATGCGGCGTCTACTGTGAATGCAATGACATTATATCCGGACATACCGACTAAGTAACTTACATTTTGGAGATCACTCATTACAAAATAACTTCCTGTAGCTTTTAAAGCACCAGTTAGGCTGTGATCCATCCAGTCTTCTTCCAGAGCGTTTAAACCTTCAAGATCAGCTGTATTATTGGATCCAAACTCTTTAAATGATCCGCTCTCATCTCCGCCGTTTTGTCCAGATACATCAGCCCATACCTGAATTTGTGGTCTGGAATTTTCATTTGCTTTATCAGTTTGAGAATGAGGATGCGATGTAGATGCGTAAAGCATACCAAGCTCAGCTTTGTAGGTTTTACCCACCTTAAGTTTAACACGACCATTTGTAATCAAATTTTTATCAGTTGCGTCTGCACCTCCGAAGGCGTCGGTTACCTTTTCAAGAGGTCTTTCAGATTTATCAATGATTTGATCCTTGTCATCCAGTAACTGGATCTTATAGGCTACGACATTATTCTCTACTGGACGCGGGATATAATACGTTTTATATCTCGTATGGCCACCTTGAGTAGAATCATTGTATACGATTGTCATTACTACGGACTGAGTTTTAATGTCTCCGTCGATACGCATGTATTTTTGCAGAATCTTCCACCATGGCATTTTATATGCAGCTTCATAGTTCTGATACATGGCCTTGTATTTTGCACCTATTTCAGTACGTTCAGCCCAAGTTTGAAAAACTTCTTGTGCCGTCCCAAAATATGGAGATTTTGACGGAATATTGGATGGTACACCACTGGATCCAGGCCAGTTTTCTATTAATTCATCTGGACGTTTCACTTCATTTGATTCGATGAGTTTTAAATTATGTTCTTCGGTTTCTCTCTTTGCTTTATCATATACGAAATAAGTCTTGGCGACGCCTTTTTTACCAGCGGTTTTAGGTTCTTGAATAAAGTCAGATGCATACGTAGGGTTTGTTACTACGGTTCCTTTTTGTGTATTAAGTGTATCAATCATGATTCCTGCATAACGGAATTCCACGTTGTAGTTTGGAGAAAAGTCACCTAAGTTCGAAGTTGCCATTGCGGACTGTTGATCGTTATCAGTTGTTGATAAATATTTTGTATAATATCTTGTTTCTACTCCATTTATGTTTGAATGCAATGGTGCATTCCATAGCATGGCCGCATTTTGATACGTTACTCCAACTCCTGATTTGTAAATATCAAATAAATAAGAAAACATTCTACGGAATTTGTCTTGTCCGGTATTAAATGCATTGTATGGAACATAAACGTTAAAACCACCTTCGTTATGTTGCTCATATGTTATACCATTATATTTATCTGACGTATATAAATATGTGGTTCTATCTTTGCTTAATATTCCAGCATTTCTATAATCAGCTGCAAATGCAGACGCAGGATGTGCTAATATAGATAATCCCAGAAGAATGGGAGTAAATATTTTTATGAGTTTGTGTTTAGACATGACACAAAAACCTCCTTTGCTATTTTCTAATATTATGTAAGATTTTGTACGCGAAAAAGGGATTTTCTTACATAATATATAGAGATACAAAGAAGTTTTTTTTATGATTTATTTGTGAACTTTTAATTTTTATTAGGGAGGGATTTCCGTGCTTGATAAAATACAAAAAATTCTTGGGTTTCCAAATCGATTGTCTACAATTTGGTTTATAGTAACTACGTTGCCGTATCTATTTATTCTTAGATCCTGCATTGCAAATCTAGGACATAATAGCATATTTTCAGATATAATAATTTTAGTATTTGTTTTCAATTTTGTTCTACTTTTGATATATGCATATCGCGTCGGTAAAAAGAAATAGAATCATTTGAATATCCTAAAAACGTAATAACTGAACAAAATACTGTTAAAATATTTCCAATGTTATTTTTTTCTAAAAATGATGGTAATATTATTATACTGTCAATTTTTAAATACCAACCTGTAATTATGCATGATACACCAGCTCCAATTAACATCGTAACAATTGGCCCATAGGTTGGATCAAGTTTAAAAATTTTTACAAACGAAATAAGAATTGCGGATATTGCCGCTGCAAATGCAAGATATATTGGAGCATTCTCATTTTGTCTAATTGTAAAAATTGCATAGAAAATAAAATATGCAAACAAATATAATAGTGCATCGTTCAACCCGTGAGGAATCATTTTTATTGCTTCCAATTTCGTTTTGAAACTCAACTTAGAGGTAATATTCTTGTCTAAGATAGATTCATCTGTGTCCTTCAGGTAGTATATATAATTATATTTTTCTGACCGTTTTAATTCTCTAACACTACCGGCATTTACATCGCCTAATAACAGCTGGTTGTCTTTCTTTGTTGGCTTTGGAATTCCATTTGATGATACTAACCAATACGTCTTACTCATAATTATCCTCCACACATGTGCATAATAAAAAGGAGCCTTTTTGGCTCCTCTTTATTTTATATGAGTTTTATTTATTTGTAAACCTTAATATTGATAACCTCACCAGTTACTTCAACAGAGAATGTTTTTCCGTAATCTGTTTTACGATTCTGCCAAGCAGAAAGGCTTAATATACTTGGTTTATTTTATTCGACATAAAATCTGGAATTATGATGATTGCTTTGGTCTGCGTCTGTATCTGGTCTGTTCTTGCCACTGCTCTCCTTTAAACAAATTCAAATATTTTTAAATCTGTTTAAGCTAATACTTCTTATTCTTACATAATACTATAAAGAACTATATGCAATGCAGACGCAGATGCATTAAGGAGCCTAAAAACTTTTAAAATTGTTTAGGAGTGAATGATATGGATTTTATGCACCAAACTGTTGCCAGTACGATTGTAAAATATTTTACTTGGCTCTTTGATAATGATGGGATAATTAACGGACATCATTTTTATATTTCGCTAAACTTGTGTGTATTATTTTATGCAATATACAATATGGTTACTGAAATAATAAAACATGATTTTACAATATTTCAAGCTATAGTAACATTTTTCATTACAGGATTCATATATATGATAACTATTTTTCCATTATTCTATATTGTATTCATTTGTATTGCTTGGAAATAATTAAATCTATAATAGCGATAATAAAACTTATATATGATAATGTGTTTCCTAAATTCCCAAGCGTCAAAAATTGGAAGAAATTATTTAAAGTAATATGTGGGCTTAAATGGATAAGTCCCAGATAGATTCCTATTGCTATTAATGCATTTATTGCTATACATAAATCCAAATGTATCCATTCAAATCTACTACCAAGAGAACAGGTCATTAATAATGATATAATAGAAACAAATAAACTAATATTGGGTTGACTTAAAAACATTCCATAAAAATAAGAGCCAACAAATAATAGGCATAAACCCAATTTAACAATTTTATATAGATAATTCATAAATTTATCTATTTTCCCAAATATACTACTTAATAAACGGAACACCTTTAATTCATGATAGTTTTCATAAATAACCATATACAGTAAATAGATTGGATAAATAGGTATAGAAACCAAGTCTTCAAATAATTTTTCTAAATTTGTTTTATTCCTTTTGGCAGGGATATATAGACTTCATTTCCTTGATCTATGAGCTTTTTGATCAGTGCTTTTCTGAATTTGTATAATCCTACGTCTAGGTTTGCTAAAATTAATATCTTCTTATTCTTCATCGTTTACTCTTCTCACTGGTACTCCAACATAAGTTCCTGCTTCGTTGATATCTTCGATCACTGTACTTCCTGCTCCCATGATCACTTCGTCTGTGATATGCAGTCCTTGTATGATCTGGCTTCCTGTGCCGATCTCTGTCTCAGTCTTTAAATGGACATCTCCTGACAGTAAAACTCCCGGATACAGGGTATTATAATCTCCGATCTCATCATCATGTCCGACAATACTTCGGTTGCAGATCAGATTAAAATTACCAATCTCTATATTCGTTGTCATAATAACGGATGTACAAATGATATTTCCTTGTCCTAGATGCACTCTTTGTGATGTGATCACGGATGGATCGATCAGATTAGGATACCATAAGTTTGGATTTGGCAGACATTTTAAAACGAGTTTTTCACGGACTTTTGCATTGCCTATAGCGAAGGCGACGGCAAGTTTTTGTTCTTTGTCATATTCTTCGAGGTATTTCATTCCTCCAAGAATCGGATAGCCATCTATAATGCTGCCTTGCTGGATTCCATCGTCTATGTATCCAAGAATCTCATATGTTGGTTCTTCTTCGTTGATCCGTTCGATCAGCCACTGAGTATCTCTTCCCATACCACCGGCTCCAACGATCACGATTGGTTTTATCTTTGGTTCTTTACTCATATAACCCATCCTCATTCTTCTTCCAATAGCATTCCATTCCTAATGCTTTCGGTGCAATAAAATCTTTCTCGATATCATCTCCGACAAATGCCATGTTCCTGCATGGTATTTCTAATCGTTTTCTCATGATCAGAAATGGAAGATCATTTGGTTTCCTGAATTCCATAACATTTCCATGTCCTGCAAGTTCGTCTGTGATCAGTATCTCATCTGCCATTTTATCTAACCCCAGAGCTTCTATCTTGGCTCGCTGTACTTTGGGTGTTCCATCGATCAAGATCCCGATACTTCGCTTTTGCGTGTGTAGTTCAAAGAATAATTCTTTAACTCCTTCATACAATGAAATCTCTGGTTTATGGTCCCTAATGGCTTAATAATTCATCCGAATACATTCCTGCATCTTTTAATACCGTTTCCAGTGGCGGCTGCCCTTTTTCCAGTGCTGCACATAACTTATTAAAGATATTGTTCACTTCTGGAAGCATTCGTTCTACCACTCGGAAACTGCTTCGTACATAATCTTTCTCTGAGTATAATGTGTCATCCAGATCAAAGATCACCGAACCAATTCCCTCATCTAAATGATACAGGTCTTTAAAATCATGAATCTCTACAATCGGTTCTTCTCTTGTATTTAAACATACACTTTTTTCAAATCTTGTGAAAATAACATTGTCATCGGCTGCATCCTCTTTGTATTCCATTGGTTCACCTAACATCATGGAGAGTGCTGCATATGGTGCGTCGGCTCCTGCCTTGATCGATACGGTGTTTGCCTGATGATACCATGGTTCCATTCGGATAAAATAATCTTTGTCTGTATGTTCTTCACGAAGCATAAAGATCGTCATCCATCCGGATGGCCTTAATTTTTTTATCACTTTCTTTGCTTCTTCTACGATCTTGTGATCTCTTACAACTCTATATCTTGCACTTTCTTTTCCCTCGACTTCTTCCTTTGCCCTTGGTGTGATGTAAACCGGGCTTCCGTCTAGATTGCAGAATACATCGATCTCATACATCTTCCCATTTAAAAATGGACGTATCGTGTAATTCGCGTATTTTGATGCATGAAAACTTAATTCTTGTTCATCATGGATCATGATGCTTTTCTCCAGATTATCCATCTCATCCAATACTGCAAACATTGCTGGGAATCCTTGTGTATAGTCATTGGCACTGCTTACGACCTGTGGTGCGTTAAGACCACATTCTTCAAAGAAACGAGCTGTCCAGCGTTTGTTGCTGCACAGCAGAGCTAATTCTTCATTTGCAATGAGAACTTCTGTTCCAACAGCTTCAAATTCGCTGGCTCTTTGTGACAGGATAAAAACGTCTTCTTCTGTTCTTGGAATGAGCAGAGCGATCTTCTCCTGTTTACAGATATGTAAGAGTTCTGTGACATAACCTTCTTCCCCTGGCTGTGGAACCTGATAGTGCTTATGGCAGCGATATAATGCTGGTGCTTCCAGTGAATGATCA
>ERZ860668.649-NODE-649-length-25441-cov-12.887970_pt1 | contig 25441 bp, 25 predicted proteins | sample MGYA00510062_ERZ860668 | MGnify/ENA primary metagenome ERZ860668 (study PRJEB30046, sample SAMN00715258) | human gut metagenome | study: EMG produced TPA metagenomics assembly of the A metagenome-wide association study of gut microbiota in type 2...
ACAGAGGAACGATTGACCAGCGAGACAGACAGCAGGAAAAGAGCCGACGCAGAAGCCGTGGCATGGAAATTTAAGTATGAAAAAGCAGAGCAGGAAAAACTTTATGCACAGACACACCAAAAGACGGTAGAGGTAGCTGTTGAGAAAAAAGTGCCTTATGAGAAATGTGAAAAATGTGACCGTACTGCTTACCGGAAAGCAAAAGAAAAATGCGATAGCCGTAAAAGCCAGTTAGAAAAGAAATATAAAAATATGACGATTGGTTATGAAAGTATCTTGTTTCTACTGGCATGGTACAGCATAACAACAACACTGTTTACTGCGATTCTTTCGCCGGTTTTCCTTAACGACTGTATCGTCTTTTTCGGTGCGTTAGGAAAAGGAATGGGAAGTTTATTTCGGGAGTTTGTGACAGGTGCAGACTCTTTCGGACAGTTAAGCAGTGGAATACCTAACAGTATTCTTTCCGGGATTGTGTACTGGCTGATTGCCGGTACTGTCATGGCAATTTTATTCGTAATAACCGGGTGGCTGATAATCGGGATTGGTTATCAGGTAGGAAAAATCTACCGGAAATATTGTTGGGATATCATCAGTATCGTGGTAGCGATAACGAGTACAGCTGTTGTAATTTACTTTGGAGAATGGATTAAAAACGCTAATCCGATAAATCTTATTGTATTGCTATTACTGTCGCATATTATTTATATTGGAATCAGATGTTATGTGAAAGACTGGATGGAAGAACGAGGATATTATTAAAAGAGGACAGGGAAATTTCATAATCTTCCTGTCCTTAGTAAGGGACTATTGATTGTTTATATAAAGAAAAAGTATATAAATAAATCTTGACAATTAGTACGAACTCGGACTATACTATAAAAGTCCGGATTCGTACTAATTTAAGGAGAAAAAAGATGAGAAAAGATAATAATATGATAATACAGTTGCAACGATATTATGCTTTATGGAAAGAATGTACAGCAATGTATGAGGAATGGTCAAAGGATCAGGGACTGTCTTCAAATGGAGTTTTTGCTTTGTATTCATTTTATGAAAGTAATGGAAGATGCACGCAGAAAATGATAAGTGAAAAATGGAATATACCTAAGCAAACGGTAAATACGATACTAAAAGATTTTCAGAAAAAAGGATACATCAATATGGTATCTGATGATTCAGACAAGAGAAATAAGCTGATATGCCTCACAGAATCAGGAATGGAATATACGAAAGATATCATAGAAAAACTGCACTCAAAAGAAATATATGTAATCGAAAAAATGGGATTAGAGAATATAGAAAGTCTTAATGATAATACAGAGCTGTTTATCAGACTTTTCAAGGAAGGAGATTGTAAGAAAAATGAATCATAAATCATTATTTTTTAAATATGTTATTCCATCTATTATAGCATTTGCATTATCAGGAATATATGCGATAGTGGATGGATATTTTGTAGGCAATACCATAGGAGATGCTGGACTTTCGGCTATTAATATTGCATATCCGATTGTGGCTTTGATTCAGGCTCTTGGAACAGGAATTGGTATGGGAGGAGCTGTTTATTACTCAATTAATGCAGCAGAAAAGAAAGGAAAACGGGCAGAAGAATTTATTGCTACAAGCTGGTGGCTTCTTGTAATAGTAAGTGTTATCAGTACCATAATTATTTACTCCTTTTCGTCTAAAATTTTAGGATTGCTTGGAGCAGATGGAATTATATTAACAAATGCGACAGATTATATCAAAATTATAGCACTTGGAGCAATATTGCAGATTCTTGGAACTGGAATGATGCCATTCATTAGAAATTATGGAAACTCTTTCTGGTCAATGTTTGCGATGGTTGGTGGATTCATAACCAATATTGTTCTGGATTTTATCTTTGTATGGATATATGAAATGGGCATGAAAGGTGCAGCCACAGCTACAATAGCCGGACAGGGTGTGACTGCAGCAATTGCAATCATATACGCATTATATAATAAAAAGTTTTATGTGTATGTATCCTTAAAAAATGTAAAAGAAATGTGTGGCGCTATATTCAGAGTAGGTCTTGCACCATTTGGGCTAGCATTGACTCCTAATATTTCATTGGTGTTTATAAACCGATTCTCCGCTTCTTATGGGGGAGAAAAAGCTATTGCAACTTATGCATGTGTATCCTATATTATCTGTATCATATATCTCATATTGCAGGGCGTAGGTGATGGAAGTCAACCTTTAATGAGCCGTTTTTATGGTGAGAAGGATCAAGAAAGCCTGAGAGGAGTTCAGAGAATGGCATACATTTTTGCAATAATTCTTGCTGTTTGTGGTGGAATTATCATGTATGTAAACAGAGCAAATATTGGAGGGGTTTTCGGAGCTTCTTATGAAGTAAGTATTGAGATTTCTAAAATTGTACCTATATTTTTAGTGTCATTACCATTTGTTGCGATTACCAGAATAGCGACAGCTGGATTTTATGCTACTGAAAAAAGTGGATTGTCATACATTCTTACATTCATTGAACCAGTATTGATGCTGATATTTATGCTTGTTTTACCACCTTTATTTGGTGGACAGATTATGATATGGTGGAGTACGGTATTGGCACGTGTTTTTTCAGCGATTCTGGCATTCATACTAATAAAATATTGCGAAAAGGGAGATTTGCAATATGGAATACAGAAAATTTAACAATCAGATAGTAGCAAGAATAATCTAGGTTTATCTATTGTATTTTTAAGGACAGCCTCATAGCAATAGGGCTGTCCTTTTAAAATTATGAAGCTAATTTTTAATAAATTCTAGTAGATTTTGATTGGAATAATCATAACTCTAATGAATCTTCAGCATCTACCCACATCTGTAAATTCCCATCAAGATATAACCTTGCATATTCTAATGGCTCATCGATTGCAAGCGATGTCAAAGCACAATCAGATCCAGGTGTGGTTCTTAAATTTTTTTCTGCTTCCCAACAATCAATACGGAGTATATAGCCCGTATTAGTATATACATCAATGCTGTTGCACTGTGGATTGTATTCTGCAAATATTGTTCTCATCGTATCCCATCTCCTTATCATTTAATCAATCAGTAGTAGCAAAAATTAAGAAGCATTTCAATCAGTTCACCATGTCACTTTTATTTTGTGTTATACTGTCTTATAGATTTTTCTTGCCCTTGTATTTGCCCTTATCAGAGTGCATAAACACTGATGGGACGATATAACACAAGGGAAATAATAAGGGAAAGCTCACCTGCGACAAATCCAGTGTTTTCAAGGGGTTGCGAAGAATTTAATAATAAAATATAACAGTTATTAAATTTCTTAAAACAGGTGAAATCTCAATCGGAATTTGAGGAGGTGTTCATATGAAGAGAGCATTGCTTTTTATTTTCATGACGGTTTGTGTATTAGGAATGTCCGCCTGCAGCAGCAAAGACGCCATGCCAGAAACATCAGATTCTACCAGCAATCCGGTTCAGAATACAGATATCAGTAATCTGAATGGAGGAAAAATCTGGTCTGAACAAGATATTGTGTCGATGTTCTCTCTTGTGCAAGAAACAGATTGGGAATACATAGACTGTGTTTTAATTCCAGATCATGCTAGTGACCGTGTTGGTGCAGTACTCTTCCGGAACGATAAGGAGCAAACAAGCAATGTTGCGTTCTTTGATGCAGACGGATACTTTCAACAGTATGGCACATATGCAAGAATGTCTGACGAACCTGATTTTCAGTATCTCGGAGGTGGTGCGGTAACATTTAAGCTGGAAACAGAAGATGGTATAATCTATAACTACACGATCACAATCTCGATCGATGACAGTAATGTGAATTTTAAAGCGGAAGATGATTTGCCAAAATAAATTCCAGTTTGACGGAGTAATGGATATGAAAATCCGAGAAGTGAATGAGAATAAAAAGCAGTTTATATCATTATTGTTATTAGCTGATGAACAGGAGAGCATGGTTGATCGGTATCTTGAAAAAGGAACTATGTATGTGCTTGAAGACAATGATGTAAAAGCTGAATGTGTTGTCACCGATGAAGGTAACGAAATACTTGAAATCAAGAATATCGCAGTCGATCCGGAAAATCAGGGAAAGGGCTATGGGAAAGCACTAATTGATTTTCTTGCCAGTAAATATGCAGATGAATATTCTGTTTTGCAAGTTGGAACAGGTGACAGTCCATTGACGATACCATTTTATGAAAAATGTGGATTTGTTCGTTCTCACAAGATTCCTAATTTCTTTACCGATAATTATGACCACCTAATTTATGAGGGCGGTGTACAACTAATAGATATGGTATATTTGCAAAGGCATATATAACTTCCAGTTTGCCGTACTCGTTCCCAGCAGGGTTTGGGGCAGGCACGCCCCAACAAGACCGCGTTTGCGCAGCAAAATGGAGGGGCCTTGCCCCGACAAGTTCCTGCGGAGGCACCACTCGGAACGGTAAACGAACAAAGGCAGAGTATCATCACGGTGATGGTACCCTGCCTTTTGTTTTGATATGTTTTATCAGTAGATCACAGCATCCGTTGCAGTATAGCCTTCGAGAGAATTCTCCTTGACCTGAATACAAATATAAGTGATCTCAGAATTGCTTGCAGCAAAGAACTGACGCTTTGCTACGGGAGAAATCTTCAGCCAGTCGCCTGCTGCAAGGCTGATTTCTTCGCCATCGATAACGACCTTGCCTTTGCCGGAAAGAACACCGTAGATTTCCTCATTTGCCTTGTGGGAGTGAACAAACGGAACATTTGCTCCCGCAGGAAGCGTATTCAGGCTGATCTCCGCACCAGTCAGGGCGAGCTTTTCGTGAAGCTCCGTCCGATTTTCTTTTCCAACTGTCATTTTTGTGTAGCTTGCCATTGTAAGCACCTCCATTTTGATTCGCAATCTTTCATTGCCTGAGCTAAGTATAAAAGCTCGCACATTCAAAAACAAGTACGCACCTTTTTGTAACTGTACACTCAAAAATGAATGTGATATACTATACACAGAGGTGACCGATATGCGTACAAAAGAAGAACTGCCGGAATGTCCGGTTGCAACAGCAGTATCCCTGATTGGCGGAAAATGGAAACTCTTGCTTCTGCGCAATCTGAAAGAGCGTCCATGGAGATTCAATGAGTTGCAAAGAAGCATCGACGGGATCTCGCAGAAAGTTTTGACCGAGAGCTTAAGACAGATGATCGATGATGGACTTGCCTACCGCCGTGATTATCACGAGAATCCTCCCAAAGTAGAATATGGGTTGACCGATCTCGGAACGGAAATGTTACCAATCGTCAATGCACTTGCAGACTTTGGCAATTACTATAAATCAGTCGTTGATCGGTCATGATCGATATTATGAAGCAGGGTTTGGGGCAGGCACGCCCCAACAAGTTCTGAAAAAAGACTACTCAGAGCGATAAACAAGCAAAGGCAGGGGATCATCATGGTGATGGTACCCTGCCTTTTGATATTATGGTATACTCGGTTTCGTTCAGCAAATCGAAAGGTGTAAGAGAGGTTTCCGGGCGGTTGAGGTTCTTATGAACCATCAGTCCTTCTTCTCTGCAGTGCGGGCGAAGAAGTTGGCAAGGAGGGCACCGGAAATGTTATGCCACACAGAGAACACAGCACCGGGGATGGTTGCCAGCGGATACTGTGCAAAGTGGGCAGCGGCCAGAGAAGTGGCCAGACCGGAGTTCTGCATCCCGACCTCGATGGAAATTGCACGGCACTTGGTGGAATCCAGCTTCAGCAGCTTGCCCACGCCAAAGCCGGTGAGGTAGCCCAGCAGGTTGTGCAGGATGACCACGGCCAGGATCAGCAGGCCGCTGGTCATGATCTTAGCGGAGTTTGCGGACACAACGGCACAGATGATGAGCACGATGGCAGTGGTGGAGATCAGCGGCAGCACACGGACGGCATTCTGGGTGAACGCATGGAAGAAGTGGTTGACCACAAAGCCCAGTGCAATGGGAACCAGCACCACCTTGACGATGGACAGGAACATGTTCACGGGGTTCACCTCCACGCGCTGACCGGCATACAGCAGGGTGAGCAGCGGGGTGAGGAACGGAGCCAGCACGGTGGAAACAGCAGTCATGCCAACAGACAGTGCAACGTCGCCCTTGGACAGATAAGTCATCACGTTAGAGGAGGTGCCGCCGGGGCAGGTGCCCACAAGGATGACACCGATGGCCAGCTCAGTGGGCAGATGGAACACCTGGGTCAGCGCCCATGCCAGGAAGGGCATCAGGGTGAACTGTGCCACGCAGCCAATGACCACGTCTTTCGGGCGGCTGAACACCACCTTGAAATCCTCCGGCTTCAGGGTGAGGCCCATGCCGAACATAACGATGCCCAGCAGGGTGTTGACCCATGCGGTCTTTACCACGCTGAATGTGCCGGGAAAGAACAGGGCCAGCGCTGCCACCACAATGACGATGGCGGCCATGTACTTGCCTACAAAATCGCTTACTTTTTCCAGTGTTTTCATGTTAAACTCTCCTTTTCCAGGTCCTGATTTTTGCGGATGCAAAGGCAATGAAACATCCGGAAAATGGCTTTCCCGCAAACAAAAACGCCTTTGTCCCCTACGGTTCGTAAGAGACAAAGGCGTATAAAATCCTCTGCGGTACCACTCTTATTGCCGGTGCAAAGCCCGGCCCCTCAGTGCGCATCCAACAATGCGCGGCCCGTGATAACGGGGGCCTGCCGTTCCCGCTTACTGGGGCGCAGATGCCGCCCATTCAGCTGGAAAGCTCGGAGAGGATCTTCCCACGGACACCCTGCACTGCCTTGCACCATCCGGCAGCTCTCTGCAGCATTCTTTCCGGGTACTCTTTCTCGTCATAGCCGAATATTTCACTGCCCCGGAGTATACTACCCCGCAAGGGGAAAGTCAAGTGACGCGGCCCGTCTGATTTTTCATCTGGTTTGCCTCCGGAGTGAAAGCATTTCAGACAAGGGCAGTGCCGGTGTCTGTGAAAGGCGATCCGGAGGCAAGGCAGAAGAGACAGCCTTATCCGCACAGCGAACAAGTGATATACCAGAAAGTCCGTTCTTACGACTGATTTTGCAACTTTTTCTGCCAAAAAGCGGTAAAGCTGCGGCAAAGATTTTTCTTTTATGGTTTCGGCTTTCTGTGGAACATTCTTTCATCCGTTGCTGATCAGATCTTGATTTTGTTCGTTATTTCGTCGAATTGTTTGGACTTTTCTTCCCGATTCGTCTTTTCACTGCACCATCGGTTTCACCGGATATGCAAAACACGCCGCCAAATTTCGAAATTTTGGCTGTTTATTTTGAAGCCAAGAGATGGTATATAAATTTTGTCAGAACATTTTGCGGGCAGCGAACCTGCATTCATGCAGCCGTTTCAAAGCGGCGTGACAATTTTGATAGAGAGGTGATTGGTGTGTTTTGGTATCATTGTGTTATGGAACGACTTTATCATCCCGCGTGTGGTGCGTATACATCCTTTGGCATCGCCGCGTATTCTACATCTCACGGACGACACCGAAAACTGCGGTTCATCTCAGATGTTTCCGTTGACCCGGTGCGGGTCCTTCGCCTGGCCGCGCGCTGTACCGCGTGCCAGCTCGATCCGTCTCAGCTGATGGATGTGGTGGAGGATCTGCTGGCGGAATAAGGCCGCTTTTTGCGGGAGGAGTTTTTTCTGTCACAATTCTATGGTATACTGGTAGAAAAAACGCCGGAGGATACCACCATGGCAGAAACGAATCAGACCCAGCGGGAAGAAGAGCTGGCCCGCCGTGAGGCACTGCTTGCCCAGCGGGAGGCCCAGCTGGAAAAGGAGCAGGCAGAACTTGCCGCCGCCAAAGCCCAGAGCGCTGAGCGCAAAAAGACCCTGCTGGACAACAACGACCCGAATTTCGTCAACCCCAAGGAAAAGCTCTACGATAAATTCCCCCTCACGGTCCACCAGATGGACATCATCATTGGGGTGCTGTTTGCCCTCATTCTTCTGTTTCTGGTGCTGGGCATGACGCACACCAGCTTTTTCGGGCTGTTCGGCGGCTGAACCCTGCCCGCCCCACCCGCGCAAGAACCAAGAAACGCACGAAAGCCCCGGCCGGAGCCGGGGCTTTCTGTTTGCTGCAAATGCCTGTTACAGCAGGACGTATTTCAGGATGAACAGAACGGTCAGCACATACATCAGGGGGCTGATCTTCTTCTCCTTGGCCTTGCCGGTGATGACATTCAGCAGGGTCCAGGAGATGACACCGATGGCGATGCCCTCAGAGATGCTGTATGCAGTGGGCATTGCCAGGATGGTCAGGAATGCGGGGATGCCCTCAGCAGGATCGTCGAACTCGATCTTCAGGGCAGAACCCATCATGTAGAAGCCAACGATGATCAGGGCCGGAGCGGTTGCAAAGCTGGGGATGGTCAGGAACAGGGGGCTGAACACCACGGCCAGCAGGAACAGCACGCCGGTGGTCATGGAGGTCAGGCCGGTGCGGCCGCCCTCGGTCACGCCGGAAGCGCTCTCGACGAAGGTGGTGGTGGTGGAGGTGCCCAGCACGGCACCGGCGCAGGTGGCGATGGAGTCGGCCATCAGCGCGCCCTTGATGTTGGGCAGCTTGCCCTCCTCATCCAGCATGTCGGCCTTGGAAGCAACACCGATCAGGGTGCCCAGGGTATCAAACAGGTCAACGAAGAGGAAGGAGAACATCACGGCGAAGAAGTTCAGGATGCCCACGCCGGAGAAATCGGTCTTGAACACCTGACCAAAGGTCTTGCCCAGTGCAGAGAAATCGAAGCTGATGAAGCTGGTGGGGATGACACTGTACATGCCGGCATCGGGGTTGGGGATGTAGATGCCGGTCAGCTCGCAGAGGATGCCCAGCACCCAGGTGATGAGGATGCCGTACAGGATGCCGCCCTTGACCTTTTTGACCAGCAGGATGGCGGTGATGAGCACGCCCACCAGCGTGAGGATCGCACCCACGCCGATGCTGTGGAAGGTCTCGCCCTTGAAGTGCTGATAGGTGACGAGGGTGGAATCGCTGTTCACGATCAGCTTTGCGTTCTGCAGGCCGACGAAAGCAACGAACAGGCCGATGCCCACGCTGACAGCGCTCTTCAGGGTCATGGGGATGGCATTGAAGATGGCCTCACGCACATTGGTCAGGCTCAGCACAATGAAGATGATGCCCTCCACAAAAACGGCCATCAGAGCCAGCTGCCAGCTGTACCCCATGGTCAGGACGACCGTGTAGGAGAAGTAGGCGTTCAGGCCCATGCCGGGAGCCAGAGCGAACGGGTAGTTGGCCAGCAGAGCCATCAGGGCAGTGCCAACGAACGATGCCAGCGAAGTTGCGATCAGGACCGCATTGGCATCCATGCCCGAAGCGGACAGGATGCTGGGGTTGACCGCAAGGATGTAGGCCATCGTCATAAAGGTGGTGACACCCGCCATGAGTTCGGTCTTGACATCGGTGTGGTTTTCTTTCAGGTGAAAGATCTTTTCTAACATGAAAGTTCCTCCTGTGTTATAGTAAAAATAAAAACCGCCGCGTGAGAACCGGCGGAAAGAACAGCTCCCATTGTAGCAGAACTGTTCCCACCTGTCCATGGTCGAAACACAGAAAATTCACGAAAAGTTCAAACTTTCTTGTATAGGTATGACTTATCCGAGGGCTTTTTGGCGTTTTATGGAAATTTTTCTTCCCAATCATGGAGTTTGTGCTGACCCTGATATATCCCCATAGTCTGTATTTGCGATAAAATCGACCTCCTATTCACAAGAAAGCGCCCCCGCTCACTGCGATCTTACAGTGAACGGGGGCGCTGTGCATTTTCATAGAAAAGAGCGGATTTTGCAAGAAAAAATCTCCGTAGATCCGGGAAGCTTACACCTGATGCTCTGCGATCCACTGACCCATCTGCTGGGCGATGGCCTTGATCGAGCCATCCTCAAAGGGAACCTTCAGCCCGGCGGTCTGCATCAGCTCCGTATAGCTGGCCAGACCGGCACGGCGCACCAGCTTGAGGTAGCGCTCCCAGGCATCCTTGTGGTCCTTGAGGCTCAGCAGGAAGAACTGCAGCGCGGCCATGGTGGACAGGCAGTAATCAATATAGTAGAAGGGGCACTCATAGATGTGGAGCTGACGCTGCCAGCCGGCACCGCGGCCATAGAAGGGCAGGTTGTCGAAATCGATCCAGGGGCGGTACTTGTGCTCCAGCTCCAGCCAGGTCTGGTTGCGCTGGTCGGGGGTCAAATCGGGGTTCTGGTACATGATGTGCTGGAACTCATCCACCGCGCAGCCGTAGGCCAGGAAGAGGAAGCTGTCTTCGGCATGGAGCAGGGCGTACTTGTCGGTGTCCTTGCCGAAGAGCAGGTGGTGCCACGGTGCGGTGAGGAACTCCATGGCCATGGAGTGGATCTCGGCGCTTTCCATGCCGGGGCATTCGAGGTCGGCGGGGATCTTCGGATCGCGCTCAGCCACATAGCCCTCGAAGGCGTGGCCGCACTCGTGGGTCAGAACATCCACGTCAGCGGAAGTATTGTTCCAGTTGGCGAAGATGAAGGGGGCTTTATAGGAAGGCAGGCTGGTCATGTAGCCGCCGGACATCTTGCCGGGGCGGCTCTCGACGTCGAACAGCTCGTTGTCCTGCATGAAGTCGATGAAATCTGCCGTCTCGGGGCTGAGCTCGTGGTACATGGTGCGGGCTGCGGCCATCCGGGCGTCGTAGCCCTCGATGGGCTTGGGGTTGCCGTCCTTGAAAGCCACCGGCAGGTCGGCAAAAGTGGGGTGTTGGATGCCGGTGCGCTTGTTCTTGAGAGCGATGACCTTCTGCAGCTCCGGCACGACGTCGTGGGCCACCTGGTCGCGGAAGCGCTTGATGTCCTCAGGGCCGTAGCCGATGCGGTTCATCCGAACATAGGAAAGCTCGCTGTAGTCGTGATAGCCCATGACCTGAGCCTGCTGGTTCAGGTTCTTGACGATCTTGGTGTACAGCTCGTCCAGCTCGGCGCGGTGGGCGTCGAAGTAACCGGCCTCGGCCTCATAAGCGGCCCGGCGGACGGCGGCGTCGGTGCTCTCCTTGTAGGGGCCAAGCTGGGGGATGGTGAGCTGCTTGCCGTCCAACTCCACCAGCGCACCGCCGTAGATCTGCTGGTAGGTGCTGACGAGGGCGTTGTACTCCTGCTGAAGGGCCACAGTGCGCTCGTCCATGCCCAGCACGGCGTTCTTCATGCCGGCTGCGCAGGTGGAGCCGAAAGCCTCGGTCAGGGCGTCCACATGGGGGTTGGCGAGGAAGGCGCGGCTGATCTCGACGCTGGCGTTGGACACTGCCGGGCCGTTGGCGTCGAAGAAGTCCTGCTCAGCTTTCCAGTAGGCGTCGCGGGTGTCGCAGGTGTAGTGGATGTTGGCGAGGTTGGCCGCAGTGTTGTAGTCGGCGAAAGCGCGGCTCTGCTCGTAGTAAACATCCACAAGGGCCTCGCCGCTGTCAGCGGCGGCTGCCTTTGCGGTCAACTCTTTGCAGCGGGCCAGCAGCGCGTCGATGTCAGGGCGGGTATAGGTCATCTCACTGAATTTCATCGTGAAAAATCCTTTCCGGGGCGGGAAAGCCCCTTTCAATATTATGCCCATCTTATCACGTTTGGGCCAAAAAAGAAAGACTTTGAGCATATGTGATAAATTCTGCGGCCTTGTTTTAGCAAACCTGTTGCATCCCGTGATTGAAACAGGGCGAAAAAAAGCATATAATAACAGTATCAACAGAGTAAGGCTATGCGCGTCAAGTGCCGCATCAACGGGGAGTTGTGCTGCGGACGAAGGGAGACCCGCGGTGCATGGCCTGCATCCCGCTGCTGCATGGACTTGGGTGCGGGCGAGGCCGTCTGCACGGCGTCGTCCGGAAGTGAAGTTTGTTGAACTCACGCCCTCCTTTGTGCGGTTTGTCACAGGGGAGGGCGTTTCTTTCTGCTCCCCCCGCAGTTCCTGAAAACAGGAGGACAGTTGATATGAAAAACGAATCCAGGATCTCTGTGCGCACCCTGACGGCAATGGCCCTGCTCATCGCCATGAGCATCGTCTTTTCCCGGGTGCTGAGCATCTCCACCGGTTTTGTCCGGTTCAATCTGGGCAGTCTGCCGGTGCTGCTGGCGGGCATCCTCTTTGGACCGTGGGCGGGTTTCGTCGTGGGCATGGTGGCCGACATCATCGGCGGCGTGCTGGCTGGCTATGCCATCAATCCGCTCATCACACTGGGTGCGGCGTCCATCGGCCTGGTCGGCGGCTTGGGCTGGAAGAAGCTTTCCTATCTGCGCACCGGCAACCGGCTGTGGTGCAGTGTGCTGGCGGCACACTTCGTCGGCTCGATGGTCATCAACTCGCTGGCGCTCCACATCTTTTACGGCTATGCATGGGCAGTGCTCATCGCCCGCATCCCAAATGCGCTGGTGCTCACGGCGGTGAATACGGTGCTGCTGCGTATTCTGCTCGAGAATCGGGCGCTGATGGCAGTGGCGAAAAGGTAAAGGCTTGCGCTCCGCGCGGGCCAGAGGTAGGGAGGGGTGTTTCGAATCCCCCCTCCCTACCTCTGGACTCCACTCTCTCCGCAACGAGTTAAGGGCTGCTCGCCCTTAACAATTCCGAAGATGAGGTCGAAACGGAAAAAAGCTAGTCGCTGCGCTTAACGCTTTTTTCTCGTTTCTCCAATTTGCTGCTTCGCAGCAGACTTTACGCCCTTGCTGAACGTAAAGTTCTGCGAAAGCGTAACACCATCGGCGGAGCCGTAAACCGGAGAAGCCCAAAAAATGCGTTTAGCGAAGCGGCTAGCATTTTTGGGCTTCGACAACTCCTTCGGGGTCTGAAAGGGGCGAGCAGCCCCTTTCTCGTGGGTCCAGCGCGTCGAAATCGCTGGTGGTTTTCTGGTTCTCTTTTGCCAGCAAAAGAGAACAATTCCACTTAACGTAAAAGCGCTCTGCCCCGCGCACAGGCGCGAGAACCATTTCTGGTTCTCTTTTGGCACGCAAAAGAGAACTTAACTTCATGAAAGAAGCCGTAAAAAGAAGAACAAGGACTTATAAATCTACAACGCTTCCGACTTCCGCAGGCGTCGCCGGCACCGGTCCGAGGCGGACTGCGTCGGCGTCCCGGCGCACCACGAACTCCACCGGCTGTCCGGCGGCAAAGGCGGGGCGATAGCTCAGCTCCAGCGTCTCCCAATCCTCCGGGACAGCGCAGAAGCAGTGGAGCATCGCGCCCCGCCCGGCGGCGAGGTTGAGCGTAAAGGCCGAGGCATCGGCGGCGTTCTCCGCGTAGAGCGGTGCCGCAAAGCTGCCGCAGGGGACGCTCTCGCCTCCGCAGCGGGCGGTCACGCCGCTGTCCAGACTGTAAAGCTCCTTCAGGGTCGAGACATCCCGGCTGTGGAGGTAGCTTGCGCCCACCGGCAGGGTACGGGCCGAGAGGTTCTCCACCGAGAGGTAGACCAACACGCCGCCCAGCCCGGGTGCAGGCGCATAGCCCAGCAGCTCCACCGCCGCTTTGCCGTCCAGCAGGGCAGGCTGGCCCATCACGCGGGGCTGTGCCGCAGCCGCTGAAACGCCTGTGAGCAGGGCTGCGGCCAGACTGACCGCGCCCGAACCGGCACATTTCAGGAACGACCGGCGGGAAAGAGACTGAGACATCGGGGACTCCTCCTTGCAGCGAGAAAAATCATTCACTTTATAGAGTATCGGTTTCTTTGCCCCCTGTCAAGGGTTTGGAAGCGTTCTGACGCAGGATTTGCGTTTTCTTTGCCGATCTTGTACCAAAAAGCCGCAAAAATTCCGCCCGGCGGCAAAAATCGCAGGGCGGCAGAGCGTTCTTTCTTATTCGAAAGCCTCGTTCTCCTCGGCTTCCGCCTGACCCCGCAGGGTATCGGCATAGCCAAAGGGGACGATGTCGATGGCCTCCACCAGACGGTCGCGCATCCAGAGCTGAACGTCGGTCTGGACGGTGTAGCCGCAGCCGGGGTCTGCCATCCACTGCTCGGGGTGGCGGGAGGGGAGGGCGCGCTGGCTCAGCATACTCATGATGACGCCGCCGTGGGTCACGCAGGCGGCCTCGGTGACATCCATCCGGATCATATACTCGAACAGCTTGAGCAGCGTCTCCGAGCAGCGGGCGTGGAACTGCTCGGTAGGCTCTGCGCCCTCCGGCACAAAGCCGGAGCCGGGGGTGATCCATTTCTTGAAGTCCTCGTTCTTCACCAGCTCCTTGACGGGATGGTTCTCAAAGACGCCGAAACCGGCCTCCCGCAGGTCATGCACCGAGAACTGGTGGGTCGCATTCGGGAACAGGATGTTGGCCGTCTCCACGGCGCGCATGAGCGGGGAAGAGAAGACGGTATCCACCTGAGGATACTCGAACCGCTCTTTCAGCTCGGCCAGCTGGGCGCGGCCCTCGTCACACAGGGGGATGTCCGTGCCGCTGCCGATGTAAAGGCCCTGCAGATTGCCGGAAGTCAGGCCGTGGCGGATGAGATGGAGCTTAAAGGTTTTCATGTAAAAACACCTCTTATGAGCTATCTATTCCTGTGCTGATTCGCACAAATCTTGCTTTTCTGCTGATTTTTCCGGCACCATCAGACACTAAATATATGCCGGTAAGGTTTATTTTAACATAGATATGGTAGAAAGAGCAACCCCTTTGACAAAAACGCCGAATTTCCGGCGGAAAAACCGTCACTTTTTCGCTTTACAAGTCGTTTTCCATTGTGTATAATCAACGTGCTGTAAACCAAAAATCAAGGAAGTCCTATTTTTATCTGAGGAGCCAAACATCATGGAGTTCAATCGTATCATCAAACTGCTGCGCAAGGAGCGCGGCATCACCCAGAAACAGGCGGCAGAGGATCTGGGCGTTTCGCAGGCCCTGCTTTCCCACTACGAAAAAGGCATCCGGGAGTGCGGCCTGGATTTTGTGGTACGGGTGGCAGACTATTATAATGTCTCCTGCGACTATCTGCTGGGCCGTTCGGCAGAGCGCAACGGCATGATGCTCTCTGCAGAGGACATCCCCAACCCCGACAAGATGAAGGACAACATCTACCACGGCAGCGTCCTGCCCACGATGAACAAAAAGCTCATCTCCAACAGCCTGAACGTGCTCTACGCCAAGATCGGCGAGTGCCACAGCAAGGCCCTGACCACCGAGGTGAGCGCCTACCTGATGACCGCCGTGGCCAAGATGTTCCGTCTGCTCTATTCCGCCGAGTCCCACAACGCCCCCAGCATGTTCAGCGTGGACGCCCGGCGCTGGCCCGGCTACTCCGACGCTGTGATGCACTCGGCTCAGGCCAATGTGGAGGCCCTGCTGGCCGGCGAAGCGCTGCCCGGCGGCGAGGGCGTGGCCGACCCGTCCTGCCTCGCCATGACCACCGAGAGCCTGACCCGGGAATACCCGCTGTATACTCCCAGCCTGCTCAATCTGGTCAAGACCAGCGAGACCCGCGCCCGGGAGCTGACCGGAGAGGACCGCACTTAAGTCTCTGTGAAACTAGTGTAAATTCTGCCGTTTTTTGCTTGCATCTGCGTGCAAAAGATGTTATAAACAAAGCAGAGCATTTTCATCGCACTTCATCATAAAGCGAATTCAAGGAGGGACACATCCATGTCCAATAAAATTTCCCGCCGCACCTTCCTCAAGTGTACCGGTGCCTCCGCAGCGGCTCTGGGCGCTGCTGCCATGCTGGGCGGCTGCGGCTCCAGCACCAGTAACGCCATCGAAGTCAAGGTCGGCGACAAGGTCAGCAACTGGAACAATCTGGGCGTCCAGCTCACCAGCGTCTTTACCATGGCCAACACCCCCGACCTGCCCGACCACGAGTATGTCGCTGTGCTCGTCACCGCTGTGAACCGCTCCGGTGCTACCACGTTTGAGATCGGCGCACAGAACCTCGCCGAACTGGATGCCGCCTATCCGCTGGACGATGAGGCTACCAAGCTTGATGTCGCCCGTCAGTACTTCCACGCTCTGGCCGCCTCCACCACCGATTTCACCGCTGTCTGCGACGGCGCTGAGGCCGAGGTGGGCGCTTACATCCAGCTCTATGATGCCGCCGCTCAGAGCTTCTCCGAGTCCACCAATCTGCCCCCGCAGGGCGCAGGCTACATCCAGCTGATCTGCTGTGTCCCCACCGGCTGGCAGAAACTGAGCGTCACCTTTGTTCCCACCTTCGTAGCCAACAAGAGCCTCACCTTCTCTCTGAACTCTTCTGACCTGACGCAGGCCTGAGGCTTTTTTCCGAGACGAAATTCCGTCATAACGGGCAGAGTTTCCCCACAAAATTTTTGTGAAAAGCATTGACATCTGCTTATTTTTCGCCTATTGTATAGGCAAGACGCCCTTCGGGGCAGTACAATGAATTTATCTGTTTCTGCATAAAGGAGGAACGATCATGTCCTTAGAATTCAACCGCCGCTCTTTCCTGAAGTACAGCGCCGCCGCTGCCGTGGCTGTGGCTGGTTCCAGCCTGCTGACCGGCTGTGGTGAGGATGAGTACCAGAAGACCGGTAAAATCGGCAGCACCCTGAAGCTGATGGGTACCTTCAAGACCTATAAGAGCGCGGACGCTCCCACCAAGGCACCTGCTTATACTGGCAATACGTTTACCTGCACCGTCAACATCAAGTGCACCACCAAAAAGGTTCCTCTGTATGTGACCAATGAGTGCTTTGAGCTTACTGTGACCCACGATAAGAATGAGAAGAACTACGCCAAGCAGTATATCAATATCGATAAGGAAGAATATGACCTGAAAGAGAGTGAGGGTGCAAAGGACTTCAAGCTCACCATCACCCCTGTCGATATTCAGGATGGCGACAAGGTCGAGCTGAAGTACTGGCCCCGCATTCAGGCCAGCAGCGGCAACAGCGGCTACACCCGCGCTTTCTGCACTTGGAAGATGACTGCCAAGAAGGATGGCACTGGCAAGATCATCCTCGAGTGATCTCTTTTCTGCACTCTGCGCCCAAGGCTCACGCCTTGGGCGTTTTTATTTGCACCTCTCCGTCATTCTGCCAAAACGCAAGCAAAGATTTTTAGTGGTTTTGTGTCTTGTGCATAAGGTGCTTTTCCTGCTACAATAAGAGCATACCAACCGGGGAGCGCAGCGGCCGGACAGATGTGCCGCCGCGCTGTTTCCTTTTGAGGGATGGGCGTCCTGCCTGATTTCACAAGAACAGGAGTGTGCAGTTATGATCAATATGGTAAAGCTTCCCACCAACAAGAGCAGTCTGTTCCTGCGCGTGGCAAAGGGCCACTTCGCCACCAGCCACAGCCACATCAACTACTACATCGACGTCACCACCCAGAAAGCCCGCCTCTCGGAGGCGAAGGCTGTCGCCAAGGAGCTGGTGGCCGCCTATCAGCACAGCACCATCGTGGACACCGTGCTCTGTCTGGACGGCACACAGGTCATCGGCACCTGTCTGGCCAACGAGCTGACCAAAGACGGCTTTGCCAACATGAATGCCCACCAGACCATCTACGTCATCACCCCCGAGTACACCAGCGGAAGCCAGATCATCCTCCGCGACAATCTCGCCCCGATGGTCAAGGGCAAGCACGTCCTCATCCTGTCGGCCTCCATCACCACCGGCTACACCGTGCAGGCGGCCATCGAGGCGGTCAACTACTACGGCGGCACCGTGGCGGGCCTGTCGGCCATCTTCGCCACCACCCACAAGTGTCTGGGCATCCCGGTCACCTCCATCTTCGACCCCTCCAGCCTGCCCGACTACGCCAGCTTCGACAGCCGCGACTGCCCCATGTGCAAGGCCGGCCAGCACATCGACGCGCTGGTGAACAGCTTCGGCTATTCGGCCCTCTGAATCTGAAATTTTCCTCCCTCTTTCTCCCCGCTGTGCAGCTGCATGGCGGGGAGCTCTATTATAAAAAAGAGCCGTCAAAGGCATTTTATTGCCCTTGACAGCCATTTAAAAAATGATTATACTACAAATAAGAAAGGCGCTGGCCTGCAAACGGCTTGCTCCTTACCTTAGTGGATCAAGAAAAAATGACCGCACAGATGTAGAGAGTCAGGCGGTCATTTTTTCTTGTCTTTATCATTACTGTGAGAAACAGTCCATGTGATTTGAAACGTCACAAAAATTGCTCCGCCGAGAAGCGAGAGCAGTAATACGACCTGTTCAAACGTCATGGTGCATCCCCCCTTTCCGCCCTTGAGCGTGCAGGGGAGCGAGAATCCAAGAAAATCGCCTTGCCCGGCGCACTCAGGTGCCGGTAAGGAGAAAGCCGCCTGCGTTTGTGGCACAGCGCCCCGCCGCCAAAAGCGGCAGTTTCATGATAACATATTTTCTGACAAAAAACAACGAGGCTTTGCGAACGCAAGGCCTCGTTGTTTTTATTTTTTCATCTTCGGAAACACGAAGGAATTATGCCGGTATGCTATCAGCAGTTCTATGGTCATGAAGCACCAGATGACCGGCTCGCAGAGGATGACCGCGTTATACTCAAAGCGGGGGATGAAGAGCAGAACGAAGACGATCTTGCCCAGAAACTCGATGACGCTGGACAGCAGGGGCAGCACCTTCTCGCCCATGCTCTGCAGAGCGTAGCGGGTGGAGAGCAGCATTCCCAGCACGGCGTAGAAGGGTGCGTTCCAGACCAGATACCGCACGCCGTTTTCCAGCACCACCGGTTCCGAAGAGCCGGACACCAGCTTTACCATCCACTCCGCACCCACACTCATAAGCAGGATAGCCGTCACAGCCACCACGACACCGTAGAGATAGATGTCCCGCATTCCGCGGCGGACGCGGTCGGGATGGTTCGCGCCGTAGTTCTGGGAGACGTAGGTCGAGCAGGCAGAGGCCATCGCCGTCAGGGGCATATCCGTAAAAGCGAAGAGCTTTCGGGCCGCGGTGTGTCCCGCGATGACCAGCGTACCGAGGCCGTTGATGCCGTACTGCAAAACGACGGAGCCCGCCGAGACGATGCTGCTCATGAGGCCCATGGAGATGCTCTGGCTGAACAGCTCCCAATAGAGGCGGCTCTCCACATGGAAGTGCTTTTTCTCAGGCAGGAGCAGCCGGGCGCTGCGGAAGACATACAGGATGCAGAGCGCCACCGACACGCCCTGAGAGATGACCGTCGCCACACCGGCACCGGCCACGCCCATGCCCAGCACGGCGATGAACCAGAGGTCGAGGATGACGTTGAGCACCGACGAGAGGATGAGGAAGACCAGCGGCATGAAGCTGTTGCCGATGGCCCGCAGCAGGCCGGCGCAGAGGTTATAGGCAAACATGACGATGACGCCGAAGTCGATGATGATGATATAGCCGTAGGCGTCCTCTAAAATTTCCGCCGGGGTGTCCAGCAGTTCCAGCAGCGGATGCAGGCCCACCGCACCCGCCAGCGTGATGACCGCCGACGCGATGATGCCGATTACGATGGAACCCGCCACGGTCTGTTTGAGTTGGTCATCGTCTCCGGCCCCGTAGGCGCGCGCTGCGACGATGGCGAGGCCGTTGCCGATACCGAGGCCGAATCCAACCAGAAGCTCGTAGATGGCCCCGCAGGCGCCAATGGCGGCAAGGGCGGTATCGCCCAGCACATTGCCGACGATCATGGTATCCACGGTATTATAGAGCTGCTGGAAGAGGCACGACACCAGAATGGGCAGCATAAAGATGAACAGGCTCCTGAAGATGGGGCCGTTCATCAAATCGACGTTCCGGTTGAAGAATGATTTTTTCGCGGGGGACTGGGTCATAGGCTTCTCCTTTATATTCACCTCTCCGTCACCTTCGGTGCCACCTCTCCCAGAGGGAGAGGCTTTTGACTCCCCCCTTTGAGGGCGCTGGCGCGTGAGCGCTTGAGAAGGCGCAGGTCGCTCACCAGAAAACAAGGCTACCGCACAGATAAACTGCGCAGCAGCCTTGCTTCAAAAATTCAGAAATAGTTACAGTTCCTGTGTCTCGAAGCCGTTGACGGTCAGCACTTCCACACTCTTGAAGCCTGCGGCCTTGACGGCGGCAGCAGCCTCGTCGAAGCCGAAGGTCAGGCTGTCCACATCGTGAGCGTCGGAGGTGATGATGACCTTGCCGCCCATCTTCTGCCACTCGCCCAGAAGCCATGCGCCGGGGTAGAAGTCCTTGCGGTAGCCGCGGTAGACGCCGCCGGTGCTCACTTCCAGCAGGCAGCCGTGCTCTTTGGCAGCATTCAGCGCCTTGAGGGCTGCGGCCTTATAGCGGGGCGACTCCTCGTCGAAGAACTCACCGGCAGCGTTCAGCTTCTTGATGAGGTCGATGTGGGCCAGAATGTCGGGACCCATGGCAGCCACCTTCTCCACCTCGGCGAAGTATGCTTCCACAGCGGCCAGCGGGTCGCCGTCGAAGTCGTCGTAGATGCAGTCGTGGAGATCCTGGGGACGGAAGTCGATCTCGTAGTATTTGCCGGTGTTCTTGCCGTAGAGGTGGTGCGCAGAACCGATCCAGTAGTCGTAGCCGGTGCGCTTGTCCTCGCTCAGCAGGTCCCACTCGATGCCGCAGAGGATGTCCACCTTGCCCTTGTACTCGGTCTTGAGCTTGGCAATGGTGGCCTTGTACTGGGCCGTGCGGCTGGGGCTCATGCAGTATTCACGGTCACGCTGGGTATAGCTATGGCCCGTGAAGCCCAGTGTGGTCAGCCCCTTCGCACACGCAGCGGAGGCCATCTCCTGTAAGGTGTTTTTGCCGTCGCACATCGTCGAGTGACAATGGACACTGGACTTCTTATAATCTGCCATAGTGAATCACTGCATCCTTTCCTGTTTGACCTTGTGGTCGATAACGTGTCGTTTTTCCAGCTCGCGGGTGATGTCCTCCACCGTGATGCCGGCCTGCACCATCAGCACCAGCACATGGTATGCCAGATCGCTGATCTCGTAGACCGTCTCGGCCTTGTCTTCCTTTTCGCCCGCGATGATGACCTCAGTACACTCCTCGCCCACCTTCTTGAGGATCTTTTCTTTGCCCTTCTCGAACAGATAGGTGGTGTAGCTGCCCTCTTTGGGGCTGGTCTTGCGGCCCTTGATGAGGTCATACAGCCCCTGCCAGCTGAACTGCTTCAGCTCCGGGGAAACATACACTTCGTTGAAAAAGCAGCTCTCGGCACCGGTGTGGCAGGCGGGGCCGCTCTTGACGACCTCCACCACCAGCGCGTCGGCGTCGCAATCGGCGGTGATGGACACCACACGCTGGACGTTGCCGCTGGTCTCGCCCTTGCGCCAGATCTCCTGACGGCTGCGGCTCCAGAACACCGTCCGGCCCTCCGCGATGGTCAGCGCCAGCGTCTCGGCGTTCATGTAGGCGAGGGTCAGCACCTCTTTGGTGTAGTGGTCCTGCACGATGGCAGGGATGAGGCCCTTTCCGTCAAATTTCAGATCCATAATGTTTCTCCTTCCCCGCAGGGGGACAGCTATAGTTTAGCGTATTCGGCGGGCAAACGCAAGGGCTCAGAGCCGCATTTCCACGCCATTTTCGTTTAAGTATTCCTTTAGTTCCCGGATGGTGAGCAGCTTCTGGTGGAAGATGCCCGCCGCAAGGCCCGCGTCGATGCCTTTATGATGGAACAGCTCGAGGAAGTCTTCCTTTTTGCCCGCGCCGCCGCTGGCGATGATGGGGACGTTCACCCGGGCCGCCACGGCGTCCAGCATCTCGAGGTCGAAGCCGTTCCGGACACCGTCAGTGTCGATGCTGTTGAGGCACACTTCGCCTGCACCGTTGTCCACGCACCATTTTATCCATTCCAGCGCGTCCCGGCCAGTGTCTTCGCGCCCGCCCTTGGCAAAGACGCGGAACTGGCCGTCCACCCGCTTGACGTCGGCGGAGAGGACCACGCACTGGTCGCCGTACCGCTTGGCCGCCGCCGGGATGAGGCCGGGGTCTCTCAGTGCGCCCGAGTTGACGCTGACTTTATCGGCACCACACTTGAGCACCCGGTCGAAATCGTCCAGCGTGTTGACGCCGCCGCCCACCGTGAGGGGGATGAAGATCTCGCTGGCCACCCGTGTGAGGATGTCGGTGAAGAGGGCGCGGCCCTCGGCGCTGGCCGTGATGTCGTAGAACACCAGCTCGTCGGCACCCGCCGCGTTGTACATCCGGGCCATCTCCACCGGGTCGGCCACATCCTTGATGCCCTCGAAGTTCGTTCCCTTGACGACCCGTCCGTTCTGGACGTCCAGACAGGGAATGATGCGTTTCGTTATCATGGTCTAGCTCCTTACTTCTGCACCAGCGCGACGCAGCGCCCAAGGTCCAGCGCACCGGTGTACAGGCTCTTGCCGAGGATGGCGGCGGCAGTCCCCATCTCTTCCAGTTCCAGCAGCTCTTTTTCCGAGGAAATACCGCCGCTGGCCGTGATGGCCACGCCTGGCACTTCTTTTGCAAGCTGGCGGTAGAGGGCGAGGTTGGTGCCTTTCATCGCGCCGTCGCAGGCAATGTCGGTGTAGATGATGGCCTTGCATCCAGCCTCAGCCAGACGCTGACAGAAGGCCACGCCCGGCTCAGCGCTGACGTCCTTCCAGCCGTGGATCGCCACATAGCCGTCCTTGGCGTCCACGCCCACGGCTATTTTGTCGCCATACTTTTTCAGCATCCGTGCCGTGAAGTCAAAGTTCGTCACGGCCACACTGCCGAGGATGCACCGGCCCACGCCCAAAGAGAGGTATTTTTCAATGCGCTCTTCGGTGCGGATGCCGCCGCCTACTTCGATATACAGACCGCCCTGCTTTGCCAGCGCGGCGATGGTGTCGTAATTGGAAAGGGTCCCGTCCTTTGCGCCGTCCAGATCGACGACGTGGAGGTTTTTTGCCCCGGCTTCGAGAAAAGCCCGCGCCTGGGCGCAGGGGTCTTCGCCGTAGACGGTCATCCGGTCGTAATCGCCCTGCGTCAGGCGCACGACTTTGCCGCCCCGCAGGTCAATGGCTGGGAATAATTGCATGTTATTACTCCTAATCTAAGGCTTTCCTTCATACAACCTCTCCGTCTGCACCTTCGGTGCAGCCACCTCTCCTAGTAGGAGAGGCTTTGGCATTTCGTGACGCTTCGCCTCTTCGCCAGAGGCTCCCCTCGATAGGGGCAACAGCAACGACCGCCGCCAGTGGTGGAAACAGGGAAGTGCTGTTGGGGCAGCGGCCAGCAAGATGCAAGCAAAGCGCCGCAGATGCTGGGAGCCGCAACCCGGCCTTGTCGAGCGAAGCGAGACTGAGAGGTTATTTTTACAATTCACTGAACGCCCGCAGCAGCCGCAGACCTGCGTCACCGCTTTTCTCCGGGTGGAACTGCGTTCCGTACACCTTGCCCGCCTTCACCACGCCGGTGACGGGCAGGGAATAGTCGCTGACGGCCAGTGTGTTGGCGGCGCAGTTTTTGCCGTAATAGCTGTGGACGTAGTAGAAATACTCGCCGTCCCTGACGTACTTGAACAGCGGGTCGTCCCGCAGGATGTGGACAGCGTTCCAGCCGATCTGCGGCACTTTCAGGCTCTTGTCGCCGAGGTCGGGAGCCAGCGGGCATACCTGTCCCGGCACGAAGCCAAGGCCGTCGTGTTCGCCGTACTCGCAGCTCTTTTCAAACAGCAGCTGCATCCCGAGGCAGATGCCGAGGAGGGGCTTTTTCGCCGCTTCTTCCTTGATGACCGATACAAGGCCGGTGGCCTCAAGTTTTGCCATCGCGTCCCCGAAGGCGCCCACGCCCGGCAGGATGAGCCGGTCAGCGGCGCGGATGTCGGCGGCGTCCGCGCTGACCTTCGCTTCCAGCCCCAGATGGGCCAGACTCGATTTCAGGCTGAACAGGTTGCCCACGCCGTAGTCGATGATGCATATCATACCAGCAGTCCTTTCGTGGAAGGAATTTCGTCCCGATGGGCCGCATCGATGCGGACGGCATCGGCCAGCGCACGGCCAGCGCCCTTGAACGCGGCCTCAAGGATGTGGTGGCTGTTCTCGCCCGCGAACTGAACGAAGTGGACGGTGGCCGGCACGCTGCGGGCAAAGCCCAGCCAGAATTCCTTGGCGCACTCCACGTCGAAGTCGCCGACTTTTTCGGTGCTGCAATGGATGTCCCAGTTCAGGGTGCAGCGGCCCGAGATGTCCACGGCGCAGAGGATGAGGGCTTCGTCCATGGGCAGATAGAAGCTGCCGTACCGGTGGATGCCCCGCATATCGCCCAGCGCCTGGGCGAACGCCTGCCCCAGCGCGATGCCCACATCCTCGGTGGTGTGGTGATAATCCACCTCCACGTCGCCGTGGCAGGTAAGCACCAAATCAAAGCGCCCGTGCCGCGCAAACAGCTCCAGCATATGGTTCAGAAAGCCGCAGCCGGTGTCCACCTGATACCGGCCTGCGCCGTCGAGGTTCAGGGTCAGCTCGATCTGGGTCTCGTTGGTGTTCCGCTCGATGGTCACTTCCCGCATGGCTCAGCCCTCCAAAATTTCATCCAGCGCCCGCAGAAGGGCGGTCATGTCGTCCGGCGTGCCGATGGCTTATATGCCTATCAGCTGGCCGTTGCCGTCGATGATGGCTCCATGGGCATCACCCATGTTTTACGAGGCCGGGATTTGTTATCCTCGACGGCCCAGCAGATATGGCTGATGGAAGTACTGGGATATACGCCTCCTTCCTATACCCATGTTCCCATGCTGATAGATGCGTCGGGCAACCGTCTGTCAAAGAGGCAGCAGGGAATCACTGTACGCAGTCTGCGTGACCGCGGTGTCCAGGCAGATGCCATTTTATCAGCTCTGGCGTTCAGCATTCAGAATGTCATAGTCAAGGAGTTGTCGTATACCATGAGCACTGGGGAAATCGCGTTTTTTCGCGGTTTTCTCAGTGCTGTTCTTATCCTGGGTCTGATGCGGGTCAATCACGTCCACTTATCTCGCGAAGACCGGCCCACGCTCTGGCTGCGCGGCATACTGGGTGGTACGGGGATGATATGCATTTTTTATGCCCTCCGGGGCATGCCTCTGGCAGACGTTTCCATCATTTCCCAGTTATCGGCATTTTTTGTCATGCTTTTTGCGGCGATTTTCCTGAAAGAAGTATTGCCGAAAGGTGCGAAACTCCCTCTTGTCGTCATTTTTGCCGGCGGTTGTCTTGTCGTCCGGCCATGGAATTTTGATTCCTTCAATGTATACTCCCTGTTTGCCCTGGCCCAGGCTGTGTTTGCTGCCGGTGCCTATACGACGGTGAGTAAACTGACTGATTCAGGGAAGCATCATCCCTATGAAATCGTGTTGTATTTCCTGGTCTGTGCGGCCCTGTCGGGAGCTGTGCTCATGATACTGGGCGGCAGTTTCCTCGTTCCCAATCTGCAGGAATGGGGCTGGTATATTGCTCTGGGACTGATTACGGTCATTGCCCAGATCTGGATGACCGATGCCTATGCTATGGCTAATCCGGTCGTTG
>ERZ860668.650-NODE-650-length-25382-cov-2.986852_pt1 | contig 25382 bp, 26 predicted proteins | sample MGYA00510062_ERZ860668 | MGnify/ENA primary metagenome ERZ860668 (study PRJEB30046, sample SAMN00715258) | human gut metagenome | study: EMG produced TPA metagenomics assembly of the A metagenome-wide association study of gut microbiota in type 2...
CATGTGGATGCGATATTATCGGAATCAATAATCGAAATTTAAAAACATTTGATGTTGATCTAAATACAACAAGTAAACTTGCTCCACTTATTCCATATGAAGCAGTATTAGTTTCCGAAAGTGGAATGAAGGATGAAAATGATATGAAAAATGTCAAAGAGCAAGGAGCCGATGCAGTTTTGATCGGTGAAACATTTATGAGATCCGATAACATCAAAGAAACAATGAAACAGTTACGGAGCTGCCTATGATACAAAATCAGATCAAAGAAAAAAGTCTGAAAGTAAAGATGTGCGGCATGCGCAGAAAAGAAGATATCGCATATGCAAATGAAGTAAAACCAGATGCAATTGGATATATTTTCTTTTCAAAAAGCAAGCGTTATGTCACAGGCCAGCAGGCAAGAGAACTTGATCAAAACTTAGATCAAAAGATCTTAAGTGTCGGAGTATTCGTCAATGAAACAATTGAGAAAGTTACAGAAATCGCCAATGAAGTTCCATTAGACGTGATCCAGTTACATGGCGATGAAGATATTATTTATATTGAACAATTAAAACATCAGATTGACAAAGAAATCTGGAAAGCGGTCAGAGTGAAAGATACAAAAGACATCAAGGAAGCCCAACAGCTTCCAGTTGATAAATTATTATTGGATACATTTACAGAAGGAAAAGATATGTATGGAGGTACCGGAAAAGTAATGAATTACGACCTGATTCCAAAAGAAGGAATCAGAAAACCATTTTTTATTGCAGGCGGGCTTCACAGTAAAAATATAAAAGAAATCACAGAAAAAGTTCATCCATACGGGATCGACATTTCCAGTGGAATCGAAACGGATGGATACAAAGATTTGAAAAAAATGAAAGAAATCATGCAGATAACAGGAGGAAGACATGAATAAAATAGGAAGATTTGGAGAGTACGGTGGACAGTATGTACCAGAAATTGTAATGAACGCAGTAAACGAGTTAAATGAGGCTTATGAAACATACAAAAATGACCCAGAATTCTTAGCCCAATTACGTCAGTTATACAGAGATTACGCAAACCGTCCATCTCTTTTATACTACGCAGAGAAGATGACAAAAGATCTTGGAGGGGCAAAAGTATATTTAAAACGAGAAGATTTAAACCATACAGGTGCCCATAAGATCAACAATGTATTAGGTCAGATCTTACTTGCAAAGAGAATGGGGAAAAAAAGAATCATCGCAGAGACAGGTGCAGGACAGCACGGAGTTGCTACAGCGACTGTTGCAGCATTATTTGATATGGAATGTGTTGTATACATGGGAGCAGAAGACGTGGAACGCCAGAGCTTAAATGCATATCGTATGGAACTTCTTGGAGCGAAAGTTCATGCTGTAGAGAGTGGAACAAGAACTTTAAAAGATGCCATTAACGAGGCAATGAGAGACTGGGCTACAAATATTGAGACAACATTTTACTGCATCGGTTCTGTTATGGGACCTCATCCATATCCAACGATGGTTCGTGATTTCCAGAAGATCATCGGAGAAGAGACAAAAGAACAGATGAAAGAAATCGAAGGAAAACTTCCAGATGCTGTATTTGCTTGTGTTGGAGGCGGATCGAATGCAATGGGAATGTTTTATGACTTTATCCCAGATGAAAGTGTCAGATTGATCGGGGCAGAAGCAGCCGGAAGAGGGATCGATACGTTAGATCATGCAGCAACGATCGCAAAAGGAAGCAAAGGTATTTTTCATGGAATGAAGTCTTACTTTTGCCAGGATCAGTACGGTCAGATCGCTCCTGTTTACTCCATTTCCGCCGGCCTGGATTATCCCGGGGTAGGTCCTGAACACTCTTATCTGCATGACATCGGAAGAGCCGAATATGTGCCGGTCACGGATGATGAGGCAGTAAATGCATTTGAATATCTTGCAAAGACGGAAGGCATTATTCCGGCAATCGAATCGGCGCATGCAGTTGCTCACGCGATGAAGATTGCACCGGCAATGGATCCGAATAAAATCATTGTGATTACGATTTCAGGCAGAGGTGATAAGGACTGCGCCGCGATTGCCCGTTACAGAGGGGAGGATATTTATGAGTAACATTAAAAAAGTATTTGAAAAGGGAAAGGCTTTTATCGCCTTTATTACTTGTGGCGATCCGGATCTGGAAACAACAGCCAGGGCTGTCCGGGCTGCCGCAGAGAATGGTGCAGATCTCATCGAACTTGGCATACCGTTCTCTGATCCTACCGCAGAAGGTTCCGTCATTCAGGGGGCAAATTTAAGAGCATTAAAGGGAGGAATCACTACGGATAAAATATTTGCATTCGTAAAAGAGCTGCGGAAAGATGTAACAGTGCCGATGGTTTTTATGACTTATGCAAATGTAGTTTTCTCTTACGGTGCAAAAAAGTTTATTTCTGCGTGTCGAGAGATTGAGATTGACGGATTGATTCTTCCTGATCTGCCATTTGAGGAAAAAGAAGAATTTCATCCGATCTGCAGTCAGTATGGTGTGGATCTGATATCTTTAATTGCTCCAACCTCTAAAAACAGGATTGCAATGATCGCAAAAGAAGCGGAAGGTTTTATTTATATCGTTTCCAGTCTCGGAGTGACAGGTGTGAGAAGTGAAATCAAGACGGATTTGGATTCGATCGTAAAAGTGATAAGAAAAAATACGGATGTACCCTGTGCAATCGGATTCGGCATTTCCACGCCTGAGCAGGCAAAGAAAATGGCAGATATCTCGGATGGAGCCATTGTAGGCTCCGCGATTATCAAGCTTTTGGAAAAGCATGGAAAAGAGGCGCCGGATTACATCGGTGAGTATGTAAGATCCATGAAGAACGCCATAAGGTAAATCTCTTCTGGAGAATTATGAACTTCGGTGGTAAAATGGATTATCATACAGGAAAAGGAACTCAAAAGGCTGTGTTTTTTATGCCTGAATATCTTTTCTGCTGTACTTCCAATAAGCGGTTAAAATCCCGATTACAGCAAACAGCATCCCCGTCAAAACCATACCGGTATCCAGACTGCCGTTTTCAACAATATCTGCTCCGTTTGCATAACCAAACGGGGTGATATATTTCAGAAATTTTGCCTGATCGGAGATATTGGCAATAATGTTCAGGAAATACATCATTGTGGCAATGCCAAGTCCGATGCCGAGTCCGCTGCGGCGCAGGAATGCGGAGATTCCAAAACAGATGCCGGCAAGCTCAATCTGGATCAGAAAATAGGCAAGATGCAGCAGGCAGATTTCTTTCCAGAGTATTTCTTCACCGATCAGTGAAATGGATCCAACGGAAAACAGGAACACGATCACATTCAATATCAGAAGCTGGAACAAGACAGAGGTCAGTTTTTCCGTGAGAATCTTTTTTCTGCTGATCGGGTGTGCGAATAAAAATTCTGCGGTGTGTTCTTTCTCCTCTTTGGCAAGGCTGCTGACTGCAATAAGAGATGCAAAGAATGCACCGCCCAGCCCTAAAATATTGCCACATTCTGTTGCGTAGAAACCGATCAGAGTGCCAAAATTCAGACGATCCATACCAAATGCTGAACTAAAGGCTCCCATAGAGGAGAACATTTCGTTCATGTCTTCCATTTCTCCCTTCATTTCCGGATACAGGAACACACAGATGATAATAAAAAATCCGATAGAAGCAGTCCAGATGGCAAGTGATTTCCATCCCTGTTTTAATTCATGCTTGATTAGAATCATACCTGTTCACCTCCGTTTTCATAGTAGTGCAGAAAAATTTCATCCAGATCAGGGTCCGAAATGGAAAGATCGGTGATCGTTCCGGCTGAGAGTGTTTCAAGGAGCCGATGGATATCTCCACCGTAAAGAAAGCTGAAAACACCGTCATTTTCCTTCAGGTCACGAATTTCTTCCAGAGAATCAAGCGATACCTGTCCCTGTACGCTGATCCGCTTGGCATTTGTTTTAGAAAGCGCCTCCACACGGTCACAGGCAATGATCCGCCCTTCTCGGATGATCGCGGCTCTCGTACAATTCCGTTGAATTTCTGAGAGGACATGGCTGGAAAGAAATACGGTAGCGCCCTGTTCATTGCGCTCCCGGATAATATGGAAAAACTCCCTCTGCATCAGAGGATCCAGACCACTTGTCGGTTCATCTAAGATCAGAAGCTTTGGCTGATGTTGGAGTGCAGATACGATTGCTACTTTTTTTCGATTACCGAAAGATAATTCATCGACCTTCCGGTTGACATCCAGCTGCAGGCGTCTGCATAGTATCTCTCTTTCCACAGAACAGTCTTTGTAATGAAGATCAGCAGATAATTTTAACAGGTCTTTGACTTTCATTCCACGGTAGAACACCGCCTCAGAAGGCAGGTAGCCGATGTGGGAACGAATTTGGGGATTGCGCCGCCGGATTGTCTCATCAAAAATCTTTGCCTGACCGGATGAGGGCGTGATCAGGCCGAGCAGTGTACGTATCGTGGTGGATTTACCGGCGCCGTTTGGACCGATAAAGCCAAAGAATTCCCCTTCTTTTACATCCAGGTTTAAATTTAAGATTCCCCTGGATTTTCCGTAATATTTGGTTAGATTTGATAGTTGGATCGCATTCATAAAGTTACCTCTCTTTCCGCAAGTAAATGGATTTCCAGAAATCAATCAGTTTTATAAAATCCGCTTCGATCTCATCAACATTGATATGATCATGCTGCAGCTTTTCCCAGATATATCCTTCAGATGCCCATAGCATATCGAGATACATCATTTCCAGATCAAGTCCTTCAATAAAATGTTCCGGATTCAGATTTAACAGGACGGTATTTGTCTTAAAATCAGCGTATTTTACAATGCTTTCCTGAATCGCAGGGCGTACATCCGGATCTTTTTCATAATATGCTTTCATTACAAATGTACCCATATGCGGATATCGGCGCATGATCTCCAGCTTTGCCTGAAGACCTAAATTCATGGAATCGAACAGATCAGTCTGCTCATAACAGCCGCTTTTTTCCAGAGCTTCCATGGTAATCTGCGCACATTTTTCCCATAGAAAAAGATACAGTTCTCTTTTGTTGTAAAAATAGTGAAACAACAGGGATTTACTGATACCTGCAGCATCGGCAATTTCACTTGTAGGGCTCTTCTTATAAGAGTTCTGTGAGAATACACAAAATCCCGCATTGAGAATCGCCTCCTGTTTCTGGATAGGCAGTGCAAAAAATTTTTTGTTCATGATCTTCTTCCTCCTTAACCGCTGCGGTTAATTTTAATTATACGCCGTTGACCGTTTTTGAGAAGACCTAAAGAAAAAAGGATTGAAAAAATCTCTTCGTCCGACAATGTATAAATTGAGAAATGCATGTAAGAACTGACTCCTTTCAGGTGAAAGTGTAGCGTGCCGGTTTAGTATGTATTATAAAGAAAGAGGCGAAAGACATGATGGTGGAAAAATATGACAGCAAAAAAACACTATTACTGTTCAGCCTTTTGAAAGGAGGAATAAGATGCAATTGAATATTGCAACAGACTATGCCATTCGTATAGTCATCTATATGGCAAAGCAGCGGAGAATAGTGTCATCCAGAGAGTTGTCAGAGAATCTGAAAATTTCACAGCCTTTTATTTATAAGATTATGAGGAAATTGAATCATGCGGGGATTTTGGCCATAAATACGGGAATTCATGGCGGGTATATTTTGCAAAAAGAGACAGAACAGATTAATTTATTCGAGATTATGGATACCATGGAAAGAACCATGAAATGGAATCGATGCCTTGAGGATGACCGGTATTGCAGCTGTTTTGCAACAGAGGCATGTCGTTTGAGAGAAACGTACCTCAAAATGCAGGAGCATTTTGAAAATGAACTAAAGGAAACTACAATACAGAAAATTATTAAGTGATATGTGTTTCATATCAAAATAATACACCAACAAAGATCCGCATGATCATTTAAAAATGAGATCTTGTGGGTCTTGTTGAGAATGCTGAAGAAGGTGACAGTATTTCTGAATTATGTTGGAAGTTCAAAAAGCAGCGTGGTAAAACAACTCTGATTATGTAATAATGAAGGAAAGTACCGTATGAATAGAAAATGAAAGAGGAGAGGGATATATGGATTTGAGTGAACAGGATTTAAAGAAAATCAAATCGTTACATGTGATGTTGAAAATGCCCATATGGATATTGGAAAGAGAGACAAATCGGGTTTTGAAAAGCTACAAATCAATTTATAAGTATCCGATTTCATATGAATTTAAAGAAAAAAATATTTCAGATGAGGTTGTACGGTTTTACAGCGGGATGTTAAATGAAATTTTTCTGTGCTTATGGTATCAGGATGTCAGAATTGTAATTGGAGCGTTTCGAATAAATAATGTTACCAGCACAGAGTTTTCTCATGTATATGACAATCTGACTCCGGAAAATAAGAAAATTTTGTCAGAAAAAGAATGCTTGGAATATTACTCTTCACTTCCGGTATATCCACTGGGAGATATTCGGGATTATCTGATTCTTCTTGGATTTTTGTTTGATATGAATTTGGAAGAGATTTGTTCTGAAGAGCTACATAAACAAGTGACTGAAAATCAACTGGAGTTGGTGCGGAAATCAGCAGAAGATACAGCATATGAGACATTCCGGGTAGAGCAGTATACATTTTATTATGAAAATAAGATCATGAATCTTGTCAGTCAGGGAGACCTGGAATTATTAAAAAGTGGTCTTGCAGAAATGGGAACGAGAGACACTGCAATCATACATTTTACAAAAGAGCTTCATGGTGTTTCCAATCAGGCAAGAACATCACTGATCCGATGTATCCTGCAACATATTAACTTGAAAATTTATGACACGATTAAAGTTACAGAGCTTGCAAAGCAGTTCTATTTGTCAGAAAGTGCTCTTCGTCGCAGATTTAAGGAGGAAGTAGGGATATCCATTAATGAATATGTCAATCAGAGAAAAATTGAAGAATCGAAGATGATGCTCCAGTCGGGCGTACCGGTAGGAGAAATCGCACGGAGATTGAGTTTTTATGATTTGTCACACTATTACCGGACGTTTAAAAAGTATACAGGTATGACACCGCAGTATTTCAGAGATACGAATGTTGTAGCATAGGAAAAAAGTGATATCATCCCCTGAAGTATTGAAAAAATATCAGAATGTGATAGATTAGAAGATAAAAAATATGTGAGGGGGATGAGGGATGACTGGATCAGACCATAGTGACAAAGAATTTCGTGAGACCCGAAATCTGTATGTGAGTATGATGTCTCTGTATGAATTGGCAGACAAGCTTTTTGGTGCTACGTATGTTGCATTTATGCGTGCTCAGGATTTATCGATTGCTCAGATTTCAAATTTGTTCAGTATTCAACAGATTTTGCAGGCTGTATTTGATTATCCTACGGGAACAATCTCGGATAAGATCGGTAGGAAGAAAATTACGGGATATGGATTTATTGTGTGGGGAACGGGGATTTTGCTGTATGCGTTTGCAGTAAATTTCTGGACGTTTCTTCCTGCTATGGTTTTTATGGCGCTAGGACTGGCGCTGATTTCCGGAGCTCCGTCAGCATGGCTGGTAGATCAGATGATCAGACATGGTATATATGAAGAAAGAAATCAAATATTGCCAAAACTTCAGGCAGGAGTCAGATTTTTTGCGGTAGCTGCCTCGATCGCATCCTATTTTCTGGTTGGAGTCAATCAGCGGCTGCCGATCATAACGGCGGGATGTATCTCAATTGGAGCAGGAATTGTTGCATTGCTGTTCGGACAGGATAACTATGGACGGGTAAAGGGGAATAATATATTCCGGATGTTGCAGCTTCAGGCAAAGTCGTTCATTAAAGAAGAAAAATTACTTTTGTTATCTTTGCGGACGATCGTGTGCCATGTTCCTTTTGTAGCATTTGTCTTATTCTGGCAGATTTATGCAACAGAGGTGATCCATATCGAGACCAAATATCTGGCATTTTTCTTGCTGGTATTTATGGTACTTCTGATGTTGGGGAATTATGCAGTAAGCATTTTTACACGAAAGATCAGCAATTTAGGAACATCCATTGCAGGAATTATTATTAGCATTTTAGGGTTTGTACTTCTTTTTGTATTACCCTCTTTTCCGGGTTTTGTGATGGGAGCGGGATTGATTGAATTTGGATTTGGTGTGGAACAATCTGCCACTTCAACCTGGATGTGCGATTGTATAGAAAGTGAGACAAGATCTGCTTACAGTTCGATCTTCAGTACGATTCAGAGTGTTGCCGGATTTATTATTATGAATCTTCTGGGAGTGCTGACCGAATGGAACGGAGTCAATGCGGCATGGTGTGTGGCAGCAGTGGCGATGGGAGTGGATATTGTGATATTGGTTATTTTTAGCAGGAAATAAAAAGATAGTGTACCGGCATATGCTCCATCACCAGTTAAAGGGCAAAAAGTTTATTACTTTTTAATGTTTTGGAGTATTGCAGAATTTTCTAGTAAGGAATAGAATGTAAGTGAAGGATAGGATAAAGCGAAAGAAGGCATACTGATAAGGGAGGTGTATCACATGGCAACTTCAAGTATTACTAAAAATTTTGTCGTATATGGTGAAAAGCAGGCAGAAATATTTGCGAATGCAATTGAAGAATCTGCCAACACGGTTACGACTCCAATCAAGGTCAGTGTAAATAAAATAAGCGGACCAGAAGAACTGAGAAAATTAATGGCCAAGAGGAATAAGAGGAATGTACGAAATTAGTAAATTTTCGACTGTAAACATTCGTGAATACTTGGCAGAAAGCAAGGATGCTGAAATCGGAGAGGATGTATTACTTCGAATCTTCTCCGATTTTTCTTGCCCTATAAATCCGGATGTGGAACGGTTTTTAAAAGAGAGATCGATTGAATTCACGAAGAAGAATCAATCGGTTACATATCTTGTAATTTCAAGTGATGATGGAGAATTGCTGGGATATTTTACCATTGCGGTAAAACCAATTACTGTAAGTGCAGATAATTTTAGTGGTACGGTTAGAAGAAAAATCTCTAGAGTTAGTGAATTGGATGAGGCGAGCCATTCTTACAATCTATCAGCATATCTGATTGCCCAGATAGGAAAGAATTATACAGAAGTTCTGAATAACCGTATAACAGGAAAAGAACTGCTGGAGCTTGCAATTGACCAGGTAAAGGATTTGCAGTATCAGGCAGGGGGTATGGTTATCTTTTTGGAAGCGGAGAACAAAAAACCTTTGATGAAGTTTTATCAGGACGAAAATAATTTCAAAATGTTCAGCACCAGAGAATCCAAGAGTGCTGTGAACGAGCCACATACATTAGTACAGTTGTTAAAAACATTGTAGAACAGAACTGGAAACAATGTGTAAGGTCTAGAGAGTATTTGAAAATGATTTTGTGCGGAAAGTAGGCAAACGAAAGATGGAAGCACTTAAAGAAATAATTGAGATATTTAAAGAATTTGATGGAAATAATGTTTGGATAGTTATTGGCATAAGTGCCGTTTTGCTTTTTATTGCAGCAGGTTATATACAGTTGTTAAATGCATCTAAAATTGAGGCGATATTAATGGATCAGAAAGAAGAATCAAAGAGAAGAATCAAAGAGATTTGGATTTATATATCTAATTCTATTTGCAGTATTCGGGATAATAAATTATATTTTTATTATTGATATTGAATTGGTTTTGGCTAATGTTGTCCTTTGGTTTTTAACATTAGTATCCCCTGTTATATTGAAAAAATTGAAAAATAAGTGGAGGTTTGAAGAGGTATATTGGTGGCTCGAGGAAAGAAAAGTATTTTTTACCATTATGACTTCTACAGTAATATTGATTTTTGTGGTTGCAAACAGGGTAAATATCAATATAATAAGCTGGGTGGTTTTAGGGACATTGGTAGAAGTGCTTAGTCTTGCCATAATTTATTTAAATATCGGAAATGCCGTTTCCAATATTATTCTTGTTATAGAAGATAATAACTGGTATGTATTTAAACGTATAGATGAGAAATACCTACTGTGTGGAAATAAAAGAAAAATTAATGATTCAACAAAAACGAGACTGTTTTCGATTGATTATATTGTAGAACAGAATTTATGTTTTGAAAAAGTGAATACAAGTGCTGAATAAGGTAAGAGAGCTAGAATTAAGCCTCCAGATCTGTAAATGATTTGGAGGCTTTTAATATGATAAGTGAGAAAAATGAAAACAAAAGACATTGTGCAAAGTATATAAAAAATCGAGAACAATTTTGTGTATTTAAACAAAAACAAACAATATCCTTTACAAAATATCAGGTTCGATGTATTATAAAACCAACAACTGGTTATGACGACATAACATTACGACATTACAATATCAAAAGGAGGAAATGAAAATGAAAAAGCGTTGGAAAAAAATATTGAGTGTATTAATGGTCGGAACGGTAATGGTAGGAAGCCTTACAGCATGTGGGGGAGATAAGGAAGAAAAGGGGGGAAAAAGCAGTGATGTGAAGGTGGCAATCATTTGTTCATCGGCAGGACAGAATGATAACGGCTACAATCAGTCTGCTGTAAAAGGGGCAAAAAAAGCAGCTGAAGAATTAGGTATAGAGTACAAAGTTGTAGAACCGACAACAGGAGTTCCTCAGGCTCTGGAGTCTCTGGCAGATGATGGATACAATGTGATCTTCAATCTGGAATATGATTTTGAAGCCTTGATCCAGGGAACAGGAGGCGCAGCTCCGATTGCAGAAATGTATCCGGAAACCACTTTTGTCTGTGTAAATGACAATCCAAACCAGGACGAAGATGGCAAACCAATTCATGATAATGTGATCAGTGTTTTATTCGATGTACATCAGGCTTCTTTTGTCGCAGGAGCTCTGACAACACTTGTAAATGAAAGTGCAGAGACGTTATTTGGAACAGATGGATACAACTTCACACCGGCAGATAATGGAGGAAGATCGGTTGGATTTATTGGAGGAACAAATTCAAACGGAATCACAGTATTTTCTTATGGATATCTGGAAGGAATCAACTATGAAGCACAGAAACTTGGAGTAAATTACGATTATTATGCAAAATATGATGCAGGATTTGCGGATTCCGCAACTGGTAGTACAGTAGCAGGTACATACTATAATCAGGGTGCAAATGTTGTATTTTCAGTAGCAGGTTCCGTGGGAGATGGAGCAGCTTCTAAAGCAAAAGAAGAAGGAAAACTTGCAATTCAGGTAGATGCGAATAAAGACGATCAGCAGCCGGGATACATTCTGACAAGTGTCATTAAAAATACAGAAGTACCAGTATACGAAATCGTAAAAGAAGCAGTAGCGGGAAAAATTGCAGAAATGGATCGTGTACAGAGCTATTCATTGGCTTCAGGCGCAGCTTCTATTACAGATTTGAGTGAAATCAGCAAACATGTGCAGGAAAGCGGAAAAGCAAAATGGGAAGAAATTAAGACAGAACTTGCTGATATTGAAAAGAAAATTGAAGATGGAACCATTCAGGTAACAAATGCACAGAGCGGAGAAAAATTTGATCCGGCAAAATGTCCGAATGTGACCATTAAGTAAGACTCTTGATCAGAAAAGGAGCAACAATATGAACAGTATGATACAAACGATTGATCTGACCAAAAAATTTGGGGATTTTACTGCAAACGATCATATCAATCTGGATGTAAAAGAACAGGAAATTAAATGTATTGTAGGGGAAAATGGAGCAGGAAAAAGTACAATGATGAACATGCTCTATGGTTTGCTTCAGCCAACAAGCGGTAAGATCCTTATCAGGGGAAAAGAAGTAACGATGAACAGCCCGATCGATGCCATTGCAAATGGGATTGGAATGGTGCACCAGCATTTTAAGCTGGTGCCCAGCCTGACGGTATATGAGAATATTTTATTAGGAGCAGAAATCAAAAAGAAAAACACACCATTTGTGGATCAGAAAGAAGAAATCAGGCGTATTGAAAAATTAATTGAAGAAAATCATTTTGAATTAAATGCGACAGATAAGATTGAAGATATTTCTGTAGGAGGACGGCAGCGGGTAGAAATACTGAAAATGTTATACAGAAATGTGGATATTTTGATTTTAGATGAACCTACGGCGGTGTTAACACCTCAAGAAGTCGATGAATTGATGGTGACGTTAAAACAGTTGAAAGAGCAAGGAAAAACCATTATTGTAATCACTCATAAACTCAGAGAGGTTATGGAACTTGCAGATAGTATTACAGTCATTAAGCAGGGCAAGGTGATTGGAAATGTATTGAAAAAAGATACAAATGAACAAGAACTTGCGCAAATGATGGTGGGAAGAGATGTTGTGCTTACAGTAAGTAATACACGTAAACAGACAATAAAAACAGACATTATGTATGAGGCAAAGCATTTAACAACTGTCAATGACTATGGGAAAGAAGTTGTTTCAGATGTGTCGTTTAAAGTACATAAAGGAGAAATCCTTGGAGTTGCAGGAGTAGAAGGAAATGGTCAGTCAGAGTTGGTAAAACTGATTACTGGTTTGATGGAGTCTACAAAAGGCGAGATTATATTTGACGGACAAAATGTGACGAACTGGTGGCCTGAAAAGTTGAGAAAAGCCGGGCTTGGAATCATTCCAGAAGATCGTTATGCACAGGGACTGTGCCGTGAAATGAGTGTTTCAGATAATTGTATTGCAGGCTATCACGGGGCAAAAGATATCTGTAAGCGGGGACTGTACAACAGGAAAAAAATTAATGAGAAGAGAGATTCTTTTATCAAAGAATTTGATATCCGTCTGGGAGATGTGAATGGACCGATTGGAAGTCTTTCCGGAGGAAATGCACAAAAGGTGATCATAGCCCGAGAATTATCAGCACATCCAAAGGTGTTGCTGGCATGTCAGCCAACACGAGGTGTGGATATTGGATCGATAGAGTTTATCCATAAACAGATTTTGAAATTCCGTGATGAAGGAAATACTGTTATTTTGGTATCTAGTGAACTGTCAGAAATTATGAGTCTGTCTGACAGGGTTATCGTAATGTATAAAGGCAAAATTTCTGGAGAAGTTTGTCCAAAAGAAGTATCAACAGCAGCAATTGGGCTTCTTATGGCAGGAATTTCCAAGTAAGGAGGGGCGAGAGATGAAAAGAAAAGAGAATCTGGTAAAAACAATCTTAAACTCTGTTTTTCCTGTCATATTAGCATTCATAATCGGCGCGGTCATTATACTTGCAATTGGAGAAAATCCAATTGAGACATATGGGATTTTGATTCGAAAATCTTTGCTTTCAAGCAAAGGGTTTATGAATACCTTACATTATGCAGCGCCGCTGATTTTAACAGGTCTTGCGATTGCAATTACTTTTAAAGCAAATATTTACAATATGGGTGTAGAAGGACAGATGCTCTTAGGTGGATTTTTTGCAGGAATTGTCGGAGCATATCTTCCGATTTCCAACCCGCTTTTAAGTAAAGTAGTTTGTTTTGTAGTTGCAATTTTGTGCGGTATGTTATTTGCATTGATTCCCGCAATTTTGAAGGCAAAATGTAATGTGAACGAGATGGTTGTAACACTGATGTTAAACTATGCAATGGCAAAAACACTGGAATTTCTGACAACAGGAATTTTTAGAGATAAGAGTGCCGGTTATGTGGCAACACCAACAGTACAAGATGCTGCAATGTTTCATAGAATTGGAACATCCAGAATGACAATGTTTTTTGTAATAGCTGTGATCATTTTGATTGTAATGTATTTTTTGATGAATAAATCCAAGTTGGGATATGAAATTACAGCAATCGGAAAAAATCCAGAGTTTGCAGAAGCTACAGGGATGAACGTTGGAAGAAAAATTATTATTATGATGCTGATCAGTGGTGCACTGGCAGGAATTGCGGGAGCAGGATGGATGTTAAGTGATCAGTTTAAGTATACACTTAGTTTTTCGGCAAACCCGGGTCTTGGCTGGGATGGTATGTTGATCGCTCTTCTGGGTGGGCATTCGCCGATCGGTATTTTTATAGCGGCAGTATTTTATGCAGCTTTGAAGACAGGAAGTGACAGCATTAATTTATATACGACTGTGCCAAAAGAAATTATTGCAATCATCCAGGGAATGATTATCTTATTCCTGGCTGTAAAGTTTATCGGAAATAATACAAATTTGTTTGACAGATTCAAGAAAGGGAAAAAGGAGGCAGCATAATGGAATTATTAAATAGTATTTTATATGATACCGTGTATCACAGTGCGCCTATTATTCTCTGCGTGATCGGCGGAATTTTCGCATATAAGGCAAATGTGTTAAATATTGCTTTGGAAGGTATGATGTTAAACGGTGCGTTTGTATCTGTTCTGGTTGAATACATGACAGGAAGTGTTGCAGTTGCGATTATCGCTGCAATTGTGACAACATTACTTTGGGGACTTCTGTTTTCGATTTTAGGGATCAGCTGCAAAGGAAATGTCATCGTAATCGGTCTTGGAATTAACTTGATTGTTCCTGCAATTGCAAAATTTGTTTTGAAGATGATGGAACTTGCCAATATCAGTCTGCAAAATGTCAGCGTAGCAGATTTTAAGATTAATATTCCGATCATCCAAGATATTCCGGTAATTGGAAATATTTTGAGTGGGCATCCACTGATCACATATTTGGCGTTTATTGGAATTGCGCTTGTAGCAGTGCTGATGTATAAGACAAAATTTGGTGTGTATGTGCGAGTAGTAGGCGAGAATGAAGACTCAGCAATCAGCCTGGGAATCAAAACAAAAAGATATAAATATGCAGCAGTATTAATTGGGGCATTCTGTTGTGCGCTTGCTGGTATTAATCTGTCTTTGGAAAGAATGTGTATGTTTACCAATGATATGACAGCAGGACGTGGATTTATCGCCATTGCAGCAATTTATTGTGGTCAGGGTCGTCCGGTACCATCTTCACTGTATGCAATCTTATTTGGAATAGCAAGATCACTTTCTGTAAATTTAAGTGTATATGCAGGTCCGGCAGCAGGAATGTTCGATACGATACCATATATTATCATGGTTGCTGTACTTGCAGTGGTATCTTATATGAAATATAAAAATGTAAAAGTAAGAGGATATAAGTTTGAATAGGAGTGTGAAACATGAGTAAATCAGCATTGATCATTGTAGACATGGTTCGTGATTTCACAGATCCGGAGGGCCTCGTCTATTATCCACAAAACAGGGAAATCTTACCACAAATCCGGAAAGTGCTGGATAAATGCCGGGAAAAAGGGGTACTGGTCGTATTTATGCAACATTGCAATCGAAAAGGAAAAGTGGACAGAAAAGCCCAGGCAATGAGGCCAAATTGCATCGAAGGCACCTTTGGAGTGGAGATCGATTCAATGCTTCCGGTAGATGAAGAAAAAGATTATGTCATTCAGAAGAGGAGATACAGTGGATTTTTTGGAACAGATTTGGATCTGGTTTTGCGGGAAAATGGAGTAGAGAATGTGATTATCGTAGGAACGAAAACAAACTGCTGCATTCGTGCAACGGTAACAGATGCATTTTATTTAGACTATAATCCATATGTAGTTAAAGAATGTGTGGCAACAAATTCAGAGGTTGTTAATGAGGTTCATTTGACAGATATTGATAAATATCTGGGAGATGTAGTTGACATGAATACGTTATTTACGATGCTGGATGAAGGTAAGTTATAGGAGGAAGGCAATGAAAACAGATGTATTGACAAGCGGCTATGTGAGCATGGATCACATTATTAAGATTGATACGCCGGCAAAAGTCGGATTTACGTCTCTGGTTACGAATCAGTCCAATGCACAGATTTTTTACGGAGGATGTTCTGTGAATATTGCCTATGCGCTGTGCAGACTGGGAATGTGTGCGAAGCCGGTGCTTCGTGTCGGGGGAGATTATGAGAGCAACGGATTTAAAAAATTTCTGGAAGAGGGAAATGTCCCATTGGATGGGATTACAGAATTGCCGGAGGAAGCAACCAGTGTCTGTTATTTGATCCAGGATAATCACAATGATCATATTACGATTTTTTATCCGGGTGCAATGGACGGAAAATATGCAAAACCGCTTCCAGATGAACTGTTTGAAGATACAAAACTGGGTGTGATCACAGTTGCATCGAGACAGGACAATGAAGAATTTTTTGAAAAATGTCAGAAGCACCATGTTCCGATTGTATTTGGAATGAAAGATGATTTCGACGCATTCCCGGAGGAGTTTTTAAAACGACTTCTTACCGGAAGTAAAATTATTTTTACAAACGAAGTAGAGCGGGAGATCATCGAAAAAATTTATGGATTTGAAGATATTACGGAACTGTTTGATATTGGCGAAGTGGAAATTATCGTAACTACACTCGGCAAGGATGGAAGTCTCTGTTATATCCGGGAAGGAGATATCATCCGTCAGGAAAAGATCGGAATCTGCAAAGTGGATCATGTGGTAGATGCAACAGGATCCGGAGATGCCTATATGGCAGGATTCATCTATGGATATCTCAAGGGATATAAAGCAGAAGAGTGCTGCAGACTTGGAGGAACACTTTCCTACTTTATTCTGCAGTCAGAAGGATGCTGCACAAACGCGCCGACAGAAGAACAGTTATTAGAGAAAGCAAAAACATTTGAGTAGTGTCTGGGCGTTCATATTTTGAAAAGAGGAGAAAAAGCTATGAGCACATTATATATGGGTGCGGATCAGGAAACTGTTGCAAAATATGTGTTGTTTTCTGGAGATCCGTGGAGAGTAGAAGTTGTAAAACAGTATTTGGAAAATCCGAAAAAAGTGGCGTTTATGCGAGAGTTTAATACATATACGGGAACTTACAAAGGAATCGAAGTAACTGTGACATCGACAGGAATCGGCGCACCGTCTGCTGCGATCGCCATGGAAGAAATGTATGAGGTAGGAATGGAAGTGGCTGTGAGAATGGGAACGGTCATGTCTATGCAGGATGATATGCTGGGACACTTTCTGATTCCGATTGCTGCGATGAGAAGGGAAGGTACCAGTCAGTCTTATGTAGATTTGAGTTATCCGGCTGTTGCAGATATCGATCTGGTCAATGCAATGAATGAAACGGTTGTAAATATGGGAAAACGATATCTGAACGGACTGAACTGTACAATGGACGGATTCTACAGCAATATGCATGATTCCAGATTTTCTCTGGAGTGGGGAAGGGACATGTCCGAGACATTTGAGGAAGTGAAAAAATTGGGTGTGACAGGAATTGATATGGAATCATCCTGTATGCTGACTCTTGGAAGACTGATGGGAGTCAAAACATGTATTCTCACTATGGTAACCGTTTTGGAAAATCTGAAAGAAAAACTGACAGGACAGGAACGAACAGATGCGGAAGATCTGCTTTGCAGAACAGCCTTGGAAGGAATCTATCATTATCATATGAAAATGGAGGGAGAAAAAAATGAGTAAAGAAAAATTTTCAATTGGTTCAGAAACAGTGATTGGAATGGTACACTGTCTGCCACTTCCGACAACAGCGGGATTTGATGGAGATTATCAGAAAATTTTAGACAGAGCAGTACAGGATGCAGTCACACTGGAAAAAGCAGGAGTGGATGCAGTGATCGTAGAAAATATGGGAGACACCCCGTTTTCAGCGCTACTGAATAAAGCACAGCTGGCAGCTCTGACGGCAGCAACGCTGGCTGTAAAAAATGCAGTAAACATTCCGGTTGGAGTGGATGCAGCATTCAATGATTGCGAGGCAAATATCGCGATCGCAGCAATTACAGGGGCATCCTTTATCCGAGTTCCGGTATTTGTGGATACGGTGATTTTTACAGATGGAGTCATCAATCCATGCGCAAAAAAATGTATGGAATATCGCAAAGCGATGGGAAAAGAGGACATCAAAGTTCTGGCAGATGTGCAGGTGAAACATGCGCATATGGTACTTCCATATATTACAGTAGAGCAGTCAGCGAAAGAAGCAGTGGACAGCGGAGCGGATGGAATTATCGTAACGGGAACCCAGATTGGAGAGGAAACACCGCTGGATCTGATCAAGCGAGTAAAAAATGTAGTAAAAGTGCCGGTATTTGCAGGAAGCGGTGTGAAAGCAGAGAATATCAAAGATCAGCTGCAGATTGCAGATGGTGCGATCATCGGATCCAGCCTGAAAGAAGGCGGGATTATCAGCAATCCGATTTCCTATGATCTTGTGAAAAAAGTATTAGATGGATTAAACGCATAATAAAAAGGAGAAAAGAATCATGATGAGACCAATGAAACTGGCAGGCTCTGAATTGATGTTTGGAGAAGGCTGTCTGGAATATATTAAAACAATCAAAGTAGAGAAAGTAAGTATTGTAGTAGGCGGAAAAAGTATGGAAAGAAGTGGAATGCTTGCAAAAGTAGAAGGATATTTCCATGAAGCCGGTGCAGAAACAATGGTGATCAGCGGCGTAGAGCCAGATCCGTCTTTTGAAACGGTGATGAGAGGGGCGCAGGAAATGCTGGGATTTGGTCCGGACCTGATCGTAGGGTTAGGCGGAGGATCAGCAATGGATGCTGCAAAAGCAATGTGGATCTTCTATGAACACCCGGAATTAAAGACAATGGAATCTGTACTTCCTCCAAATGAATTTCCAAAACTGAGAGAAAAAGCAAGACTCTGCTGCATTCCATCTACAAGTGGAACAGCAAGTGAGGTTTCCAGATCCATCGTTATTTCTGACAACGAAACCGGACTGAAACATGGACTTGGAAATATGGAAATGATGCCGGATATTGCGATCTGTGATCCGGAAGTAACGGTTTCCATGCCTGCAAAGATTACAGCAGAAACTGGTATGGACGCTCTGACACATGCACTGGAAGCCAATCGGGCAAACTATGTGTCCGATATTCTGGCAACGCAGGCAGCGATCGATATTATAGAAAATCTTCCAAAAGCCTGCGCAGATGGAACAGATATGAAAGCAAGAGAAATCATGCTGCAGGCATCAATGGTGGCAGGAATGGCATTTACCAATGTTTCTCTCGGAATCGTACATTCCATGGCGCATACATTGGGTGGAGTATTTCATATTTCTCATGGTCTTGCAGATGCAATTCTTCTTCCATATGTCATTCGTTACAATGAAGCAGATGAAAGAGCAAAAAAAGTATATGATACTTTCGCAGAAAAAATCGGTGCAGAGAATTTGTATACAGCGGTTGAAGGGTTAAACCGAACATTACATATTCCGTCTTGCTTAAAAGAAGTGATTGCAGATGAAGCCGTATTTACAGAAAAACTGGATGAGATGGCCGCACTTGCAAAAGCAGACGGATGTACAAAAACAAATCCGGTAATTCCGGAGGTGGAAGAATTTAAAGAATTGTTTATGAAAGCATATAGAGGAGAATAGCCATGGAAATTATTTGTTATTTATCAAACGGATACCCGACAATTGAAGCGAGCTATAATATGGCAATGGAATATGCAGATGCCGGATGTAAAATGATGGAAGTAGATTTCCCATCTAGAAATCCATATCTGGAAAGCGATTATATTGCAGGAAGAATGGAAAAAGCGTTGGAGTCTTGTGATGACTATGAAAAATATATGGATTCTATTGTAGCGATTAAAAATAAGCTGCCAGATGTAAAAATTCTTGTCTTAGCGTATGAAAATACAGTGGAAGAAATTGGGACACAGGAGTTTATAGACTTTTGTTTGGATAATGATTTGAAGGATATTTTATTAGTTGGACTTAAAGATGATACAGTCAAAGACGAAATTATTGCGGCTGGATTACAGGTATCTTGCTATGTGCAGTTCCATATGCCGGATGCGGAGATTGATATGGCAAAACAGTCCAATGGTTTCGTATATCTTCAAGCAAAACCGTATGCGACACAGGAAAAGAATGCAAAATATCCGACATTGAAAGACTGCGTAGAACATTTGAGAGCCTGTGGCATCGACCGTCCGATTTACTGTGGGGTAGGAGTTCATGCTCCAGAAGATGTGAAGCTGGTAAAAGAGGCCGGTGGAGATGCGGCGTTTGTAGGAAGTACAATTTTGAAACTGCACGAGGATATTCCGGCAATGAAAGAGAAAATCCGAGAATTCAAAGCAAAGTGTTAGGCTTGTCATTTAAATATAACCATAATATAATGGAGATATAAGAAAAAGAGAAAGATCAACAAAAATGGTGCGGTTGATAGTAGGTGTAATATGATAGATGATAGATTACCTAAGTATTATCTTGTAAAAAAATCGATTGTTGAAAAAATTGAAAACGAAGAGTTTCAGCCAGGTGAACCAATCCCTAGTGAACGAGAGTTGATGGAAGATTATCAGGTCAGCAGAATTACAATTAGGAAAGCAATTGAAGAGCTGGTTGCTGAGGGATATCTTTATAAAGTCCAGGGAAAGGGAACCTATGTAAAAACCGATGAAGGCAGTAATAATCTGTTTGCTATTACAAGTTGTACAGAAGATGTAATTCGTTTAGGTATGACACCGAGTAAAAAGACAGTAGTTTCTGAACTTGTGAGAGCAAATGTAAAAAGGGCGAAAGCACTTGAAATTACAATTGATGACAATGTGTATATGATTGGAAGAATCTTATATGCAGATAAAGAACCTTTAAACTATACGCTTACGTTTCTTCCAGAGAAAATTTTTCCGGGGCTGACGCAGAAGCATGCATTTGATCAGGAGTCGTTGTATGAGACGATTCAGAATGTGTATAAAGTAAAGATCACAAAAGCGAGAAGAACGATGGAGGCTATTCTTGCTAAAGACGAAATAGCAGAGTATCTGGAACTAAAAGAAGGATCTCCTATTATATTATTTAGATGTGTTACTTATGGTATTGTGAATGGAAAAGAGATTCCTATTGAGAATTTTAAGTGCTATTATCGCACCGATAAGTTTAAATTCTATATTGATCAAGTGAGATAAGAGAATACAATCAATTTAAAAACAGTCGGCCTACCTGTTGGTATGTCGGCTGTTTTGTGCTATGATAAAAAACGGATTGTGAAAAAAATAAAAGTTTACCATAGTAAAAGAGGAGTTGATTACATATGACAAAAAAGAAACTTGCACTGGAGATCATAGAACGACTTCGCACGGCGTATCCGGATGCGGATTGTACGCTCGATTATGACCACAGTGAGGCGTGGAAGCTTCTGGTAGGAGTGCGTCTGGCAGCACAATGTACAGATGAGAGAGTCAATATTGTTGTAAAAGATCTGTATGCAAAGTTTCCAGATGTAAATGCACTGGCAGAAGCAGATCCACAGGAGATTGAAGCAATCGTAAGACCTTGCGGGCTTGGGAAAAGCAAAGCGAGAGATATCAGCGCCTGTATGAGGATTCTGCGTGATGAGTATCATGGAGAAGTGCCGGATGATTTTGATGCATTATTAAAACTTCCGGGAGTCGGAAGAAAAAGCGCAAACCTTATCATGGGTGATGTGTTCGGGAAACCTGCGATTGTGACAGATACGCATTGTATCCGGCTTGTAAACCGGATCGGACTCGTAGATGGGATAAAAGAACCGAAAAAGGTCGAGATGGCATTGTGGAAGATCATTCCTCCTCAGGAGGGAAGCGATTTCTGTCACAGGCTTGTCTTCCACGGGCGGGATGTGTGTACGGCAAGGACAAAGCCGTACTGCGAGAAGTGCTGTCTGGCGGATATTTGCAAGAAAAACGGAGTTTCATAAAAAAGAAAAAGAGGAGGCAGAAAATGAAAAGTTTGAAATTAAGAGATGATTTTTATTGGACAGGTATTATTGACGATCAACTCAGAGTATTTGATATTATCATGTATACGGAATTCGGTACAACTTATAATTCTTATGTGATGAAGGCGGGGGACAAAACAGTTCTTTTCGAGACTGCAAAAGCGAAGTTTTTTGACGAATATTTGGAACATCTTCAAGAAGTGATCGACATTCGGAAAATCGATTATCTTGTTGTAAGTCATACAGAGCCGGATCATGCAGGAAGTATTGGAAGACTTCTGGAGTACAGCCCTCAGATGAAAATCGTAGCTACAGGCTGTGCGCTCGGTTTCCTGAAAGAGATCGTAAACCGGGATTTTGTCGGCATTCCGGCAAGGGATAAAGAGAAGATGACGATCGGAAATAAGACGCTTGAGTTTTTGTTTGTTCCGAATCTTCATTGGCCGGATACGATGTACACTTTTATTGAGGAAGAACAGATTCTTGTAACATGTGATTCTTTCGGTGCACATTACTGCCTCCCGGAAGTCGTATCAAGTGAGATTAAAAATGAGGCGGATTATCAAAGTGCTTTGAAATATTATTATGACTGCATTATCGGACCGTTCAAACCTTTTATGCTTAAAGCTCTCGACCGTGTTGAAACAATGGATATTTCCATGATCTGTACGGGGCATGGACCGGTTCTCGTAGGAGATCGGATCAGACAGGTTATGAAGCAATACAGAGAATGGTCGACAGTGGTCAATCCGAATGAGAAAAAAACAGTTATTATCCCGTATGTGAGCGCATATGGCTACACGAAGATGCTTGCGGAAAAAATCGCGGAAGGAGTCAAAGACAGCGGCGATATCGACGTCAGGTCTTATGACATGGTTGAGGCAGACGCAGAGAAAGTGAACGAAGAACTTTTGTTTGCGGACGGAATATTGCTTGGAACTCCTACGATTGTCGGAGAAGCGATCAAGCCGATATGGGATCTTACACTTGCAATGTTTCCGGCTACTCACGGAGGAAAATATGCCGGCGCATTCGGAAGCTACGGTTGGAGCGGAGAAGGAGTGCCGAATATTACGCAGCGTCTGAAACAACTGAAAATGAAAGTATCGGAAGGATTCCGCGTTCGGTTTAAACCATCGGAAGCGGATCTTGTGAGCGCTTATGAGTACGGATATCAGTTCGGGTGCATCGTGCAGAACAAAGAACCTGTAAAGCCGAAGAAAAAAGGCGCCAGAACGCTTGTGAAATGTCTTGTCTGCGGAGAAATTTTCGATTCTTCGATCGAGATATGTCCGGTGTGCGGAGTCGGAAAAGAGAATTTTATAGAAGTTGAAGCAGAAGAAAGCGCCGTTTTGAATAATACAGAAGAATATTATGTTATCCTCGGAAACGGAACGGCAGGATTTAACGCTGCCAAGGCGATAAGGGAACGTGATAAAACGGGAGCTGTTACGATCATTTCTGATGAAGAGTATCCGGCATACAACCGTCCGATGCTGACAAAGTCGATCGTGGCAGGATTGAGCGCGGATCAGATCGCGATCGTAGATCCGTCATGGTATGAAGAAAACAAAGTGTTCCAAATGTTAGGAAAGAAAGTGGCGTCTGTCGATGTAAATGAAAAAGAAGTGATTCTTGAAAGCGGAGAGAAAGTGCATTTCACGAGACTGATCTATGCACTTGGAAGCGAGTGCTTTATACCTCCGATCGAAGGAAGTTCTTTGCCGGAAGTAGTTGCGATCCGCCGCCTTGCAGATGTGGAAAAACTGGAAAAAATGATGGAACATGCGGCGAAAGCGGTTGTGATCGGAGGCGGTGTGCTTGGTCTGGAAGCTGCCTGGGAACTGAAAAAAGCGGGGATTGATGTACAAGTGTTAGAAGCTGCTCCGATTCTTATGGGACGTCAGCTTGACGAGAACGCTTCGGACATTTTGAGGATGTTCGCCGAAAAGAGCGGTGTGAAGATCAGTACGGGCGTTTCCGTGGAAGCAGTGGAAGGAGACGGACATGTATCGGGAGTCCGCTTGTCTGACGGTCAGGTGATTCCTGCGGAAGTTGTCGTTGTATCGGCGGGAGTGCGTGCAAATACAGCATTGGCTAAGGAGATCGGACTTGATGCGGACCGTGCCGTTAAAGTGAACGAACGGATGGAAACGAGTGTTCCGAACGTATATGCATGCGGTGACTGTGCGGAATTTAACGGGGCAAACTATGCTGTTTGGCCGGAGGCTTCCGAACAGGGACGTATCGCGGGCGCAAATGCGGCAGGGGATCAGATTGAGTATGCGGCGACAGCTCCGACATTGACATTCCATGGGATGAACACGGCTCTTTTCGCAGCCGGAGATAACGGGAAAAATCCGAATCTGCTTTATAAGACGGCAGAATTTAAAGATATGGGAAAAGGAAGATACAGTAAATATTACTTTTTAAACAACCGCCTTGCAGGCGTTATCATGATCGGAGATCTGTCCGATATGGTCAAAACCACGGAGGCATTGGAAAAACATGCCCTGTATAAAGATGTGCTCGGATAGAAAAGAACGCATCACATAAAGCGGCGCCTCCCGGGCAGGAGTGAGAGTCTCGTATAAAACCGTGTCCGGGGGGATTATTTTTATCGAAGGTGCATCTGAAACTGCGTCTTTGCAAAAAAGATGTGCGGGAAAGGAATTCAAAAGAGAAAATATGGTAAACACAATATATGAACTGGCATGGATCTTTTTTATTTATTCATTTATCGGATGGTGCGGCGAGGTCATCGTTGCGGCGGTTAACAGGCACAAGTTTGTCAACAGGGGATTTATCGCGGGACCGCTCTGCCCGATCTACGGAACGGGAGCGGTGGCGGTGGCGGTGTTTTTGCCGGAATTAAAAGAAAATCTGATCTTTCTTTTTATCGGCGGAATGATCGTTACTTCGTTCGTAGAATATATTACGGGAAGGCTGATGGAAAAGATACTGCATAAAAAGTGGTGGGATTATTCAGATCAGAAATTTCATCTGGACGGTTACATTTGTCTGCGGGTATCTGCTTTATGGGGCGTGTGCAGTGTACTGATGATCTACTTCCTGAATCCGTTTTTTTGCGGTCTTGTCAATATGATACCCCGTTTGATCGGAGAAGTGATCTTATGGGTGCTTTTAGGCCTGCTTATTGCGGATGGTCTCGGTTCGGGAATTGCGGTTCTTGAATTGAAAAGAAAGAAAGGTCGGATCGAGCAGATTACGGAAGAGCTGCAGAAAACGTCTAAATTTCTTGAAAACGCTCTGACAAAACGGATCCAGAAAAGACTGGTAAAGGCATTTCCGAATATTGAGACTGAAAAAGATGCTGAACAGGAAGAAAAATTTGCGGAAGGATGCGGATTTTTTAAACTGGCGAGTCTGTTTATCATCGGAGCATTTATCGGGGATATAGTAGAGACGATATTCTGCCTTATTACAACCGGGCGTCTTATGAGCCGCAGCAGTCTTGTGTTTGGTCAGTTCAGTATCGTGTGGGGAATTGCATGTGCGCTTCTGACATGGATTTTATATAGATACCGTGATAAGAGTAATTGGTTTATATTCCTTTTCGGAACAATACTCGGGGGCGCATATGAATACATATGCAGTGTTTTTACGGAGATTGCCTTTGGAACAGTGTTCTGGGATTATAGTAAG
>ERZ860668.654-NODE-654-length-25302-cov-3.779301_pt1 | contig 25302 bp, 19 predicted proteins | sample MGYA00510062_ERZ860668 | MGnify/ENA primary metagenome ERZ860668 (study PRJEB30046, sample SAMN00715258) | human gut metagenome | study: EMG produced TPA metagenomics assembly of the A metagenome-wide association study of gut microbiota in type 2...
CCCGGCAATACCGATACAATCCCAAGTGATATCGATACCGGAATCGCAATCACCAGGCAAACTACAAATATTAAAAATACAACTACGATTGGCATGATTCTTCCCCTCCTTTTTCTTTCGCCCTTACAACCTGAAGCTCGATCCACCATCTCTGCACAATTCTAAATGCAGCCAGAATAAAGCATACAAACGGCGCTGCCTGAATGTAATACATCGGACCTGTCCGCTCTCAATCGCAGAGCGCAGATACAAAAAGGCATACGGTATCATATAGCAGAAAAATACTAGTTCAATCGTATGATTCACCAGCTTAAACAACGCTTTTCCTCGTTTCGGAAACATCGCCACAAACTGCTCCACTTTTATAGAAATACATTTTTTCGTACAATAGCTGATGCTCAAAAATCCTTCCCAAATAAAAATATATCTTGTGATCTCTTCCGACCATGACAAAGACATGCCAAATGCATATCGAAAAACCACCTGAATTCCCATAATGGCAGTCATCATGATAAGACCTGCTCCCATCAGGAATTCTTCCAGACTGTTATTTAACCATGTGAATACTCTTTTCATAGCCTGCTCCTCTCATTCGTTTATTTCTTAACACAACACGGATTTAAAAACAGGCTTGGCAGTCTCGCTGTCAAGCCTGTTTGCACTTATTATAGGCTTTTGTGTAACAATTGCAATACAGTTTCCAAATTATTCACTTCCATTTGCCCTGGTGCAGATGCCTTTTTTGCTGCTCCAAATGTCAAAGCTGAACCGAATACTTCTCCGCAAAGTCTGCTGATCACGCCTGTTCCTGCCATTGACATTGTGATGATCGGTCTGTCCGCATACTCAGATGCCATCTCTTCTGTCGCAGATAACAATACAAGAACATCTTTTTTGTTGTTCGGCATTACTGCAATCTTCGGAATGTCTGCTCCTAAGTCCTGCATTTTGCGAAGTCTTGAGACAATCTCATCTTTTTCAGGTGTCCTGTCGAAATCATGGTTAGACGCAACTACTTTTACATTCACTTCGTGTGCCGCTTCGATGATTTCTTTTACAACCTCATCTCCTGTAAATGCTTCCACATCTACTAAATCCACATATCCTGTCGCAGCAGCTTTCTTATTTAATTCTGCATATTCTTTTGCCTCGATTGCTTTCTCTCCACCTTCTTTTGAAGTACGGAATGTGAATAACAATGGTGTCTCTCCCAAAGCTTCTCTCAGCTCTTTTAAAACCTCTTCTACTTTTTCAAATTCAAAAACATGTTCAAACCAGTCTACACGCCATTCTACAACATCAACCGGAATCGAATGGAAGGTTTTTGCTTCTTCGATGATATCGTTTTTGGTAACACCTACGATCGGAACGATGATTTTCGGTGCACCTGCACCGATTTCGATATCACGGATTTTAATTGTATTCATGAGTTTATTTATTTTAAAAAGTAAACATTGCGCCTAAAGTAAAGGAACGTGTAGAAGGGTAACGGCCTAATTCATCACATCCGGGATTAAGTCCTTGCGTATTAACCTCAGGGTCTAATCCACTGTATTCTGTAAATGTGAATAGGTTATTACCGGTTGCGTATATACGTATCCTTTTTAAATAATCATTCTTAAGTTTTAAGGTATAACCAATGGTGATATTATCAATTTTCCAAAAGTTTCCTCTTTCGATGAAATAGCTAACATATTGAAGTTCCTGTTGGTCGTTTAGTACAGTCTTTCCGTACTTCGGTTCATAAGCTGTGGCAAGCAAATTTCCCCGGGTCAAGTTTACAGGACATTCATAAAACATGCGGGGGTAGTTGAGGATGTCATAGTCGAATGCACCTCGCATAGTTATACCTAAGTCGAAATTTTTGAAGGTAAAACTGTTATCCCAGCTTAATAGGTGTTTGGGCAGGCCATTTCCAATAATTTTTTTATCTTCTGCTTGTTGCTCTGAGATCGGTTTTGGATTACCGTTTTTATCTTCAATAATCCAACGTCCTTCGTTATCTATATCAATAGTTTTAAAACCGTAGAAATTACCAACCTCACCCCCTTCAAATATTCGATGGGTATATTGTTGGATAGGTTCGCCAGTCCAGCCATCTTCTATATAACCGGATTTTAATTGGAATTCCTCGTTTGATAGGGCAACCAACTTATTTTTGTTGGTCGAATAATTAAAGCTAGTTGTCCATGAGAATTCTTTTGTTTGTACTGGGATTGCACTGAGGTGTATCTCTAGTCCTTTATTTTGCATAGTTCCTGCGTTTGCGAGGATTTCCTGATATAAATAAGGAGGAGTGGCTACTTGATAGTTCCATAGCATATCTTTTGTCGTGCGTTTATAAAGGTCTATAGATCCACTGATACGGTTATCAAGAACGCCGAAGTCTACTCCTAAGTTCCACTCTTCTTTTTTTTCCCAACGCAGGTTTGGATTTGCGTTACTTGAAGGTTTTAATGAAGGAAGCCAGCCAGAACCAGTATAGAGATTCTTATCGCTGGTCAAGCGGCTTAATGACATATATGGATCTTCAGGAATTGAACCCGTTACACCAAAACCTAAACGAGCTTTCAAGCTACTGATAAAACGTAAGGAGCTCATGAATTCCTCATTATGTATATTCCAACCTACGGATACAGCCGGAAAATTTCCCCATTTATAATTAGCTCCGAATTGTGTAGCTCCTTCATGACGGATACTGACAGATGCTAAATAACGATCATTGAAACTATAGTTGATACGAGCAAATACACCGATTAACTTAGACTTGTTTTTTTCAGACTTTTCCTCAACTTCTCCTCTTTTTAAGGCAGCTCCAGCGCCCATATTATTATAGCTATATTGATCGGATGGAAAATCCCAGTTTTGCATCCAATAATTTTCATAGGTATTGTCTTGATAAGAATAACCCGCTAAACCAGTAAGATTATGAGCACCAAAATTATTTTTGTATTGGGCTGTGATCTCTAACAGATTATCGATAGAAGCTGTTGTTCCACGAGAAGCAAACCCGTTTTTGCCATTGCGGACAGTTGATATGTGTTTTTTAGTTTCAGCATATCCGCGGGTTTGATTATAAGAGGTTCTCGACACTAATGCTTTTACGAAAAATTCATCCATGGGAGTCAATGTAACGGTTCCGAATGTACGTAATTGGGTACTTTTATTCTCGCCATTACTTTCATATAGCGCAGCTACCGGATTCATATATCCGTTCATTGTCGGATGTTCAATCCAGTTTCCGTTATCGTCTTTCGGACGTTCAGTTGGAATATTGATTAACGCATTTCGGTAAATTTCCCCATTGAAGCTTTTGCCATCTCCTAAGGCTGTATATCTTTGTTCTTTACCCATGATGTTTAAATTAAACTTTAATAAGTTATCCCACATAGAGTGGTTGATTTCCAATCGTGTGGTTAATACTCTATTGTCTGAGCGTTTGATAATGCCTTGGCCAGACTTATAGTTTATGTTTGCGATATAATTAGAGTTGCGATTACCTCCGCGTAGACTGGCATTAGTTACGTAAGAAATAGGAGTCCTTAATATCTGGTCTAGCCAATCTGTGTCGTAACCATAATCAATAGCGCCGGGTTTCCCTTGTTTTACTAATTGACGGTATTGATTGGCATCCATCATATCTAATCTTTTTTTGATTTGCTGGGTAGTGACATAAGCTTGAATATCAATAGTTACAGGTATCTCTCCTTTCACTTTTTTTGTGGTGATGAAAATAACACCATTATTTCCTCTGGTTCCATAAATGGCGGCGGCTGAGCCGTCTTTTATAACATCTATGCTTTCGATATCTTCTGGTGCAACAGTGCTCATATCACCCGGAACTCCATCGACAATAACTAATGGCACCCGGTCTCCTTTTAGTGAGCCGATACCACGCAATACAATTTGGGATGAAGACGTCGGATCACCATTTGGCATGACAATGCCAAGTCCCGCAACCTTTCCTTGAAGCAACTGGGCTGCGTCTTGCACTGAACCTTGAATGAATGTTTCACTTTTTATGCTGGAAATAGATGAAGTTAATTCCCCTTTTTTCTGTGTACCGTAGCCAACCACTACCACCTCGTCTAATTGTTGCGTATCTTCTACTAAACGAATATTGATTTGTTGTTTCCCATTTACAGGAACATCTTGTGTCAAATATCCGATATAGGAAATCTGCAAGATGGCAGAAACAGGAACATCTAACGTATAATTACCATCTATATCTGTAATAGTTCCGTTAGTTGTTCCTTTTATAACGACGTTAGCACCGATAATAGGTTCTCCGGATTTATCTGTAATTGTTCCTGAGACCTTATTGTTATCCTGTTGTTGTTCTGCTTTTTCATCTTTCTTCATCAACATGATATTACTGCCTTCAATCGCATATCCAATATTCGTGTTTCTGAAAATTTGTGACAAAACATCCATTACCGTTTGGTCTTGAGCGTGTACGGATGCTTTACGGTTTAAGTCGATTTCATTTGTATTATAAATGAATAAATAATCAGTTTGCTGTTCTATCTGTTCTAAAATTGAATGCGTAGATTCATTATTAGCATTGATATTGATGCGCATCGTTTGTGAATGTACGGATGCGAGTAAGCTGAAACTGAATACAAATAATGCAATGAATGTTAATCTCATTATTCGAAATGTTTTGTCTTCTGTGTTAAAAGGGGACATAAAATGCCCGTTACAAATTTTTTTCATACATTTGTAATGTCTTATTTGTTAGTACTAAATGAATTTATTTTCGCAAGTCTGGTACTGACTTACGGAAGGGGGATGTTGCAGCATCTCCCTTTTTGTGTAATTTGTGCTGTTAATTGTTTGTTATGTTTTCATTCTCTATATTCTGTATTTAAAAGGTTAACGACTAAATATTTATTTTATCACGATTAGATTCGTCTCTTCATTTTTTGTATAAGTGAATTTATGTTTTAATTGTAATACTTTCAATACATGGTCAATTCCGTCTTTGATACGGAATTTGCCGGAATAACGGTATTGAAGTAAGGATGGTCGTTGAACATCAATTTTAATATCATAATAAAGCTGTAACTTTTCTATTAAACTTTGGATCGACTCGTCTTCGAAACAGAATAATCCCTCTTTCCATTTAAAGTAGTTGTAGTCAGGAATATGGGATGTATTTAATCCTTCCTGACTTGCGATCGCCATCTCGTTCGGCTTTAGGCGTAATCTTTTCGGCATAGTTAAGGAAGATATTTCTACGCTGCCATTTAATAATGCTGTCTCAAATAAAGGACTGTTGTGATATGCCTTAACATTAAATTCGGTACCCAATACATGAATTGCGTATTTTTCGGTTTGTACGGTAAAAGGACGTTTTTTGTCATGATGTACAGAAAAATACCCTTCTCCGTTAAGTTCTACGTTCCGTTTATTTGTGCCGAATTTATTAGGAAATTTCAATGTCGAGCGAGAGTTGAGCCAAACATGTGTCCCGTCCGCTAAAGTTAACTCAGCTCGCTGACCTGTGGGTACATGGATGGTTTGTATTTGTATATCCTCTACTTTTTGTTCTACGAATTGTTTAGTAACAAAGATTCCAATTAAAAAGATCGCTGCTATTTTTAGTGTTTCGATTGCGATACGTCGAATTGTTGGAATAAATTTTTTATGAAGTGTTTTTTGCTCTGTATCCGTATGCCAAAGTGAAATATCATATAATTTACGTAAAGCCAGAAATTCACGCATGTTATCAGGACTTTCGTCCAGCCATGACACTACTTTCAGTCTCTCTTCTTCGGAAACCTTACCTCTTATGTACCGTTGTAGTAATTGCTCCATGAATGTCTGTTAATTTATTTTCTATTATAAAAACAACGCTGTGCGCTAAATCCCTAGTGGAAAAATGAAAAAAATTAAGAAAAAAGAAAATAAAATAAGGGTAGATAGTCTTTCAAGTTGATACGCAAAGCTTTTAAAGCCTTGGTTATGTGGTATTCTACACCTTTTATGGTGAGGTTTGTCTCATCCGCTATTTCTTTTACGGTTTTATTCTCGAAGCGGCTCATCTCGAATATTCGATGAGTTTGTTCTGGTAAGTTTTTTAAAGTTTTGTGGATGATCCTATTGACCTCATCAGAGAAGATCTCTTTCGGATCGCAAGCCTCGAGTGTGGAAATTCTAATGCTTAGTTCTCTATTTTTTATTTCCTCTAAATTTTCAATAGCGGCATCATGTATGGCTTTATGGCGTAAATAGTTAAGGGCTTTATTTTTCAAAATCGTGAGCAATAAGGCTTCTGTTATCTCGTTTTCTCCAGCAGAGACCAGTCGCCAATATTTTACAAGCGATTCAGCTACGATATCCTCAGCCACCATGTCATCATGTACATATGATTTGGTGAACAGGAATGACCGTCGGTAATTCCGTTCATAAATGATATTAAAATCGTCTCCTTTCATCTTCAATACAGATTTAGCGGTAAAAGTAGGAATTTTTGATAGAAAAATAGTTAAAGTAATCATACTTTCATTTTCCCCGCTTTCCGGTTATCTCAAGTATAATATGGGATGAAAGAAATTGATTGTTGTCCATTTATCGCATTGATAGTAAAAGGTTAGAGTGGAAAGAGGTCTTGAATACGGAATTCAGACTAAGTTCTATTTACTCAAAATAGTTGGGGTTATCTGTTTTAATTTTAGATCATTATGAGGCGGTGTCTATATGTGGAGACGGGGCATGCCCCGTCTCTCTCTAAATCCGTTGTTCCTTACCATTCACGATAAATCGCTTGATAGGTTGTTTTTCCGGTCTTAATAGGTAACTCCAATCCTTTTCAGTTGTATCTAACGTGATTTCCAATCCATCTTCCAGTTGTTTTACTTTATAATTAATCTTATTATTTCCAACAGGAAGATCTTTCATTTCAATAAAGTCCCAATCTGATGGTAAATTAGGACTTAGGGTCAAGGTCTTTTTATAGGCTTCTGGTTGTATGCCATATATATAACGAATCAAAGGTGTTGCTATACCATAGATGGTCCATGCTTGAACAGGGCAGCCATAATCAGGCATCATCTCATTAATTGATCCCGGAAGTGTACGGCCAAATGTATCGACGATGCGATTGATATACCATAAAGCCTCATCTACACGTCCGTAAGCGCATTCGGCCATCGCTTGTACGCCTGTTGCGATAGTCATCATGCGATCTCTTTCGACTGCGGATAAATAAGGACCATATTCGCCGCAATGCTCTTTTCGTACTTTATCCAATTGCCGAATAGCTCTGTCTTCTGAGGCAATATGAGTTTCTATTGGAGTGCTTATTACCCAATTCTTGTTAGTTAACCATCCTTTCATAATACCAGTTGGATACGCTTCAAATTGTTTATACATATCCTCATACATTGCGATATGCTTTTTCTTGCTATCATCATATTCCTGTAAGGAAACCTCGGCAACATCCCACCTGTATTCTGTATTACGAACCTGTTCGATAGCACCTTTAGTCGTTTCTAAGGCTTGCTCTCTCGTTCCATAAAAATCACAATAAATTTCTAAATCCTTATCCCAAAATAGGTCGTTTATCCTTTCTTTCAAATCGATTGCTTGCGAGGCGCACTCACTGGCAAATGCTTCTTCTCCCATTATTAAGGCAATCTGCGACATAACTTCCAGTGCTTGCTGAGTATAAACAGAGACATCGATCAATTCCGCATTTAATCCCCTAACTTCCATGATTCCATACCCTTCGGGGAACATATTCTTATTTGTATCCATATCTTTCAAAAGGAAGTTCAGACCTTTTTGCATATAAGGATACATGTCTGCAAGGAATTTGTTATCACCAGTCCATTTATAAACATTCCATACAGCGATGACAAAATGAGCAGTCTCTTGAGTATTTCCTTTGTGGCTGACGAATGCGTTGAATGCCATTTCATGCAAAATACGGCCATTCCCATTGGCTTTCTCTGACATCTCTTTGATAACTCTCAATGTCTCTTTTGCTAATTTTTGGTCACCTGTAGCGACAAGGCCTTGTAATGAATAAGAATTATCACAACCGAATAACCATGGATATTCAATTGCGCCCGCTCCCAGAAAGCGTCCTGCACCTTCCATATCTGCCGCAAGCCATTCCGTATTGATTTTGCACCAGTTATAAACCTCTTGTAACTTTTTATCTGGAATGTTAATCCGTCCTCTCTCTAATAATTGGGTGTAATACATTTTTTTATCTTCCAACATTTCGAAATGGTTCGCAAAGATGTCTTTGTAACTTTTTAGGGCATCCTCCTCACTGTCTTTTGATCCTGCGATGACGAAAGAAAGTTTTTTCTCCTGATTCTTAGGAAGTGTAATCGTATAAGTAGAAGAGGCACTTTTACCCGTTCCTTGCGTATTTATATAAGTAGGAGCATCTAGTTGATAAATACTCGTATGTTGATCCGCTCCCCAAATTACGTTCCAGTTATTACCTAAATCTTTCGCTTTAAAAATGGCATCTTGGGCATCCCAGTTCACGACATCATTTGCGTCTTTTAACCCGATTGTCCCGGATGACCATACAGGCAACAAATCTGTTTTTGCGACAAAATCAAAAAGGACTGTTTGCTCTGAATCCGATACATTTTCGATGGTATAGGTAATAACAACACCATTTTTTCCTTGTGGGCAAAATTGGAAACGATTGACACGGATACTATTATTAAATAAAGGAGCGTACTCAAATTTACTTCCAAAAGGATAATTCGTATATTGTATTGCGTTTTCCAACCAACAAGAATTACCTTTATTATCTGTCATTTTTACCCAAAAGCCATCTAATAGCTTGATCAAATGATTCCAAACTCCTCCCATCTCTCCGGGAGTATGTCCACCAAGATCAGGGAAGTTTCCATCTTGCGTACCTATTATGTAGGTTTTATCTCCTGCTGTCAGATAAGGATTTTTTTCTTGACCCGCTTGATTCGAGATTCCTTCCATGATTGTTTGTATCTCCTCATCTTGAGTGATACTTTCATTTGTTTGACAAGATATAAATCCCCCCAGTAAACAAATGCATAGATAAAGTGACTTTAGATATTGTGTCATATTCAAATCTTTTGTGGATAAAAGTGGAGGGGATATTATGATACCCCCTCACACTTACTATAATTAATATCCCGGATTCTGTGTCAACGTCGGTTTACCATCGACATAGCTTCTATCTATTTCAGTTAGAGGAATAGCGTAATAGCGATGGTTCTTATCAAAAACGGCTCCATTTAAATATTGGATATGTCTTTTTTCTCTTTCGATATATTTATTTAAAAAATCCTCAGCGATATCCCAACGTACCAAATCGAAGAAGAAATGACCTTCTAACGCAAGTTCCAAGCGTTCTTCAAATCGTACACGTTTTCGTAATACATCTTTACTTAGTCCTGCCCATGAATCCTTATAGATATCCACTTTATAATTGGCGGCAGCTGGACCATTGCCAAAAGGCGCTTCATCTCCTAATCTCACGTAAGATCCGTCTTTGGCCCTTTGACGAATCATATTGACATATTCTTTTGCTTTCTCAGGGTTACCAACCTCTACCTCACATTCCGCTGCCCACAATAATACTTGGGCGTATCGAATAATATTGAAATTCATTGCGTTAAATTTTGCTGTATTGTCATAAGCGTATGTAGCAAGTTGGTTTTCTAATATAATCCACTTTTTTTGGTTATAAGGACCTGCGCTGACTTGATCCCTGATCCAAGCTTTTCCTGGGTGCAATCCCCAATCATGATATGGAACCCCTCTACGACCAACGACCCAGTCTAATCTCGGATCTACAGGGGTTTCCATATCCGGTTCCCATGCCTCGCTAGATTCGATATCTTGGTCGTTTTTGAATTCATGGTTAGCGTATGTGTCAATCATGGGTAGGCCATTTTCGTCTACTTGATAGGCATTCACTAAGTCGAAAGTAGGTTGTTGGAATCCGGCTCCACTTAAGTTTGGTTGATCTGGAGCATTGGGATAAGATAAGTCGAAACCACGTTGGCTACGATCGTAGCCAGCTCCCGCTACATTTACCGCTACCTGGTTAGACCATACCACTTCTGCGTTATTGTTTTGCTCCGCATTGAAGTTATCAAAATAATTGTCAAGTAACTTATATTTTCCGCTAGTGATGACTTCGTCTAATAAAACTTTTGCCTCGCTGTATTTTTGTTGGAATAAATAAGCCTTGGCCAAGAACGCTTTAGCGGCGTTTTTCGTAGGTCTTCCAGGCTCACTCTGATTATCCGGTAAAATTCCGGTAGCAAAAGAGAAGTCTTCCTCAATATTAGGCCAAATATCTTTGTCATTGGGAACCCTTCTTTGCGGATCTTCTACGTATTCATCAATATAAGGGACCATGTTCCAGATTTTTTTCGCTTCAAAATGATAATATCCTCTTAGGAAACGAGCTTCTGCTCTAATTTCCATTTCACTTTCTTCTGATAAGCCATCAATTTTATTATCATTCAGCATACGAAGTACGTCGTTGCAACGCTCAATAGCTCCATATACCAGTATCCATTTATCCCGGATACGACCATTTTCAGCAGTAGCGACATAACGCTCCATCTGTAGCAGTGCGCCTTGATCGCCGGTAGTACTTCCTTTATGTATATTTCCAGCGCACATATCTCCGTAGAAGACATTATCCGGACCACTTGTTATTCCCCAAACTCCGTTGATAAATCCGTTTAATGGGCTATAGCAGGCAATAAGGAGTTTATTCACGGTACTTTCATCTGTTAATACAGACTCATTCAATTTGCCTAATGGTTGCTTATCCAAAAAATCAGAGCAGCCATTAAACAGGCTAACAGCCATCGTGACGGTTACCCATGTGAACGTTTTTTTCGCTATATGAAATAGATTTTTCATGTTTGTTTAATTTTAAGTATTAGAATGATAAATTGAAACCAATGGAGAATACGCGTGCTAGTGGCATATTATTCATATAATCGACACCCATATTCTTGTCATCGCCGTTCTTAACCTCGGGATCAATGTTGTTATACTTTGTCAATGTCAATAAGTTTTCCGCATTCAAATAAACACGACATTGCTGGAGTCCAATTTTCGAAAGCGTTTGTTTTGGAAGGGTATATCCTAATTCTAATTGTTTCAAACGAATATAAGAACCATCTTCAATTAAGTATGAAGAAACCTTACCTGCCTCATCATTTGGATTCAAGATATTGATCTCCGGCAGTTCCGCATTTCTGTTTTCAGGAGTCCAAGTATTCAATATACGGGTACTTTTATTGAAATAATCTCCCCAGAAATCAAGGCCATCCCTACCGCCTTTCGATGCGAAACAAATATCATTTCCTTGACTGCCTTGGATATAAAGAGACAAATCGAAGTTCTTGTAATAGAAGCGTGAACTCAAAGAGTACTCGAAATCAGGGTGAGGATTACCGATATAGGCCCTATCTTGGCTGTCTATTTTTCCGTCATTATTCACATCTCTATATTTCCAACGGCCGATTGCTTTGTCTGACTGTTCTACATGCGAGTCGACCTCGCCTTGTGTTTGGAAAATACCATCGATCACATAGCCATAGAAAGAGGAAATCGGATGACCTACTTCTGTTCTTGTATATGTGTTCGATATGAATTGATTTGAAGCTAATTTCTTTACCTCATTACGATATCCGGACAAAATGAGCCCTAATTCGTACCGGAAACCATAGTCTGTCGTATTCTGGAAATTGATATTCAATTCATATCCGTTATTTTGCATTTCACCGATATTCATAAATGGGGCACTTGCCACTCCTCCGGTAGAAGGATAAGTAATTCTTTGCAAGATGTCGGTAGTATATTTATGGTAGAAATCGAATGACAAATTCAGTTTATTATTAAAAAGACCTGCGTCGATACCAATGTTTGTTTGTGTAGTCGTCTCCCATTTAAGATCCGGATTACCAATGCTCTCCTTACTGATACCTTGAGTGACAGAGTTTGGATCTCCCGCTATAGGATAGCTGCTAGTTGAGATATTCGTATAATACATGGACGCAAATGCGTAGTTATCGATATCCTGATTTCCTGTCAAACCGTAACTGGCTCTGATTTTCAAATCACTAAGAATATCTTGCCCTTTCATGAAGTTTTCTTCCGTAAGTCTCCATGCGGCGTTTACCCCTGGGAAGTAGCCATATCTATGATTCGCACCAAAACGTGAGGACCCATCTCGACGAATAATAGCCCCTAAATAATATTTGTCTTTATATTGATAATTGACACGTGCGAACAGAGAGAACAAAGCGTATTCATTTGCGTTGCCTGTATTGTCCTTGTTGGATTCGCCAGCGTCAAGGTATCTATAATCGGGATCCTCGATAATAAAATTACTTCTATAAGCAGAGAGATTCTCTATTTTAGAACTAATGGCTTCTGTACCTAGCAAAACATTCAGATTATGTGTTTCACGAAATTTTTTCGTGAAGGTCAAAGTATTGTTCCAAACCAATTCTGATTTACGGCCTCTTGCTTCCTTTAAAGAATTCACTAGCGTATTTGCGTCTCCTTTGTTCCAATAAGTTTTTGGATTGAACTCTTTGGAGCCGCTATCCTCAACGTTTACGCCGACATTTGTCTTGAATTGGAAGTATTTCAAGAAATTGATATCCAAATACAAATTACCTAACAAGTTGAGGTTGTCATTGTAATTCTCTCTTTGATTATAAAGTTGGGCTACCGGATTCTTGGAATCACCTAAACCATTAGCTTTTGTTCCGGCCCAATTACCTTCTACGTCGTAAACCGGAATAAGCGGAGCCATACGTACGGCCTCATGGTCTGATTTGCTTCCTTTGTATTTAGAGTAAGTTGCGCTTAGGTTTGATCCTAATGTGGCGAAGCTCAAAATCTTAAATTGAGAATTGGCTCGTAAAGAGAAGCGATCATAGCCCGCCCATTTTACAAGAGCTTCTTGTTTATAATAGTTTGCGCTCAAGAAATATTTAGACCCATTGCCACCTCCTTGTGCGCTGATATCAATGTTTGTAGTCGGTGCGGGGCGATAAACTTCATCAGCCCAATTAGTTCCGATCTTATTAGCGCGCATAAATTGATTTTCCGCAGTATTATAAGTGCTGAGATCTACCTGGCCTTCCATGGCTCCTGCCGGTAGAATATAATCAGGAATGACGGGTGTAGCTCCGTTGCCATATTGGTCATGCTGTGGTGTTAACCCGGCGTTTCTCATTGCGTTCCACAAGACTTCTCCATATTGTTGGGAGTTTAGCATTTCCGGCAAGTTGGTGGGAAGTTGCACGCCTACGTTTACTTTTACGTCAACGGTAGGTTTTCCTTCTTTACCTTGCTTTGTCGTGATTAAGATAACCCCGTTAGCTGCTTGGGAACCATAGATAGAGGCGGAGGAAGCATCCTTCAATACTTGTACAGACTCTATACTTGAAGGATTTATTTGGGATGCGATCTCGCTTTTTGTAGGAAAACCATCAATGACATACAACGGGCTGTTATTATTCAGTGTTCCGACACCTCGAATACGGATAGCAGGAGCATCGCCAGCTACGCCGGAAGTTGTTACGGACACACCGGATAACCTACCTTGAAGAAGGTTCTGTATATTCCCGGATGATTGAATAGATAAATCCTTCGTAGATATGGAAGAGATAGATCCGGCTACGTCTTTCTTGCGTTGCGTACCATAACCGATAACAACGACATCATCCAATGCTTGTGCGTCATCCTTCATGGTAATTTGGATGTTCGTCTGCCCTTTGGTCGGGATTTCTTGTGTCTGATATCCGATATAGGAAATTTGCAAGATGGCGTTCTCGGAGACCATAAGGCTGAAATTTCCGTTAATGTCGGTGATTATACCGTTTGTGGTTCCCTTCTCCACGATATTTGCTCCAATGATAGGTTCACCAATTGCGTCTTTCACAACACCGGTAATTCTCCGGTTACTCTGTTGTGTAACAGAAGTGTTTTTTCGCATTAACATGATGTTATTACCCTCCATCGCATATGAGATGTCTGTTTGGGTAAAGACAGATGATAACACATCTGCTACGGTTTTATTTTGCGCCTCTACGGAAACCTTACGATTTAGATCTATTTCTTTGGTGTCGTACACAAAGAGATAGTCTGTTTGTTTTTCGATTTCGTTTAAGACAATTTGAGTGTTTGCATTGTTCACATGGATATTGACCCGTGTATTTTGCGAATTAACAGATGCAAACATTCCTGTGGTTGATAGAAATAGTGTTATAAAAGTTAACTTCATAACTCTTTTTGTTTGATTTTTCATACATTTGTAACTCTTGAATTTGATACTGATGATTTAAGTGCATGTGGTATTGATTCTTTCCGGGGAGTGTTGCCGCATTTCCCGGTTTTTATATACCGTTTCTTTTTTGATATTTTTTATCTCATAGGCATACATGATTTATAAGGTTAACATTCTGTTCTTACTTTATGATTATTAGATTCTTATCGTCATCTTTGATGTATGTGAATTTATGTTTTAACTGAAGTACTTTTAATACATGCTCTATTCCATCTTGAATACGAAATTTGCCGGAATAGTGATGTTTCAACAATGAGGGACGTTGGATCTCAATCGTAGTATCATAATAAAGTTCTAGTTTCTTTATTAGATCTTGGATTGATTCATTCTCAAAACAGAACAGGCCTTCTTTCCATTTAAAATAGTCGCTATTATTAATTGTAGATTTCTTGAGCATCCTATTCTCTATACTAACGATTTCATTAGGCTTGAGTTGTAATCCATTTCTTAAATTAGGGGAACTGATTTTTACACTACCCTTTAAAAGGGCGGTTTCGAACAAGGATGTGTTATGGTAAGCTTTTACATTGAACTCTGTACCTAATACTTGAACATCATGATTTTGGGTATGTACGGTAAATGGACTATTTTCATTGTGCTGGACAGAGAAGTAACCTTCGCCGTCTAATTCCACGTTTCGGGTGTTTGCGCTGAATTGTTCAGGAAATTTTAGGGTTGAGCGAGAGTTTAGCCATACATGCGTACCATCGGCTAAGGTGACCTCTGCCCGTTGTCCGGCAGGGACATGAATGGTTTGCATTTGTTTCTTGTTCGATTGTTGTATCTGCAGTTGTTTGCTTCCCCAAAAGCCGATTAGAAAGATGGCTGCGATTTTTAAGATCTCGGCCATTATCTTCCGTATGGAATAATGTACTTTCTTTACGGAATTTGTCTTATCTGTATTGGCTTGCCAAAGTGAAATGTCATATAATTTGCGTAAAACCAGAAATTCACGCATGTTTTCAGGGCTTTCGTCTAACCATGATGCTATTTTCAGTCTTTCTTTCTCTGAAACCTCTCCTTTTATGTATCGTTGTAGTAATTCCTTCATGGTATCTATTAATTTCGCTTTATAAATAATAAACGATGCTGCAAGATAGATCCCTAGTGGAAAAACGAGAAAAGTCAAGAAAAAAGAAAATAGAATAAGGGAAGATAATCTTTTAGATTGATACGTAATACTTTTAAAGTCTTGGTAATGTGGTATTCTACTCCTTTTACGGTGAGGTTGGTTTCTATAGCGATTTCTTTCACTGTTTTGTTTTCGAAACGACTCATCTCGAATATCCTGCGAGTTTGTTCGGGCAATGATTGTAGGGTGCGCTGAAGGATTGTGCGTATCTCTTCCCGGAAAATTTCTTCTGGATCGCAAGCCTCTAAAGTGGATATGCGGATGCTTAGTTCTCGCTTTTTTATTTCTTCTAGATTTTCGATCGCAGCATTATGTACAGCTTTATGGCGTAAGTAGTCGAGAGCTTTATTTCTCAAGATTGAAAGTAAAAGAGCTTCTGGCGCTTCTCCTTTTTGGGTGGAGATCAGTCTCCAATACTTCACAAGAGAATCGGATACGATATCTTCTGCTATCATATCATCATGTACGTATGATTTAGCGAACATGAACGATCGTTGATAGTTTCGTTCGTAAATAATGTTAAAATTGTCTTTTGCCATTATAAGCTGAGTAATAAAAATAAGATTACATGACTTCCGGAGTAAAACTAAGTTCTGCAAAGTTCCCTAGGAACTATATTCGGTATTTACAAACTACGCTTCTTTCTAATTCACATATTGTATCTACAGAGCGTAAATAGACTAACCGGTGAGACTTTTATGCCCTGAAATCATATAGTTATGTCAATAAAATATAAGACAATATTGATTTAGAATAGAAAAGATTGTGTTTTGCTAAAAGAAATCAATATATTTGCCTCATCTTTTGGAGTTTTAACATAAAAGGCATTTGGCACTAAATAGTCATGAACATAGTTCCTAGGGAACTATTTTCTTCACTCCTACAGAAGACAAAAGTTTCGTGCCGAAGAAACCTTAGTTTCCCTATATAGAAACAAAAGTTTCCTAAGCGGAAAACAAAGGTTTTAGCGGTATAAAACTTTAGTTTTTCATGGATAAAAACTGTATAAGCTTATATGTTAATGTTTTGTCTGTATAAGGAAGAGACCGTATGATGATTGCGGCAAGTGTGGAGAGATCGTTCTGTTTAGAGATAGAAAAGTAGTAAATGATGGTAGATAGGGCCTGATAATTGTAGATGTTTTTTATCTACCACCATAGGCTAAACCGTCTAAAGATAGATGATTACAAGGATAGTTGTAGATGTTGTAGATAAATTGGATATTTTTGAACCTTAGTCAGTAAGAGAGAGTACTGTTCGTGAGTTGGTGAAGGAGATCTCCTCATTGGCTATTCGCTTATCTGGATTTGGAAAAATTACGAGATCAAATACGAAACATCCCGTTTCTTTCGTTGTTATATGGAGGATTATCCATATATTTGTAAATAAACTAGGTAAGCTTATGGCAGCGAAGAAAGATAGAGTACTTTGGGCTGATGACGAGATTGATTTGTTGAAACCGCATATCTTGTTCTTGCAGGACAAAGGGTATGAGGTCGTTCCGGTGGTGAGCGGGCAAGACGCTATTGACTGCTGTAAGGAACAATCGTTTGACATTATTTTTCTCGATGAGAATATGCCCGGCTTGACAGGATTGGAGACGCTGTCGCATATCAAGGAGATCGCTCCGAATGTGCCGGTCGTGATGGTGACTAAAAGTGAGGAGGAAAGTATCATGAATCAGGCGATCGGAAATAAGATCGCGGATTATTTGATCAAACCGGTAAATCCCAACCAATTGCTTCTCTCTATCAAGAAGAATGTCCATAAGAACGTGATTATCTCCGAGACGACCACGGTGGGTTATCAGCAGGAATTCGGTCGTATAGGTATGCAAATCAATGATTCCTTGACCACAGACGACTGGATGGAGGTCTATAAGAAACTAGTGTACTGGGAATTGGAACTGGAAAGCAGCCAAGTGGCAATGACAGATATGCTCCGTATGCAGAAGGAAGAGGCCAATAACGCTTTTGCCAAATTCGTGAAGAAGAATTATGTGGACTGGATACAGAATCCGGCCGATCGCCCGTTGATGAGCCCCGACCTGTTTAAGAAGAAGGTTTTCCCAATGTTGGATAATGACGAGAAGGTTTTCTTTATATTGATCGATAATTTCCGGCTGGATCAATGGCGGGTGGTAAAAGAATTGCTTACTGAGTATTTTACGTTTGACGAGAGCTTGTATTATAGCATACTGCCAACCGCCACGCAATATGCCCGCAACTCCATATTCTCGGGCTTGATGCCTTCGCAAATAGAGCAGATGTTTCCGGATTTGTGGGTAGATGAGGAGAGCGAGGAAGGTAAGAATTTGAATGAGGCTCCATTGATTCAAACCCAGATCGATCGGTTCCGTAAGAAATATACCTTCTCATATAATAAAGTACACGATTCTCAATATGGCGAGAAATTGTTGGGTACGATCCCTTCTCTTACTCGTAATCAATTGAATGTGATTGTGCTAAACTTCGTGGATATGCTTTCGCATGCTCGTACGGAGAGTAAGATGATCCGTGAGTTGGCGCAAAGCGAGGCGGCCTATCGCAGTTTGACTAAGTCATGGTTCCAGCACTCTTCTACGCTCGAGTTATTCAAACGAATCGCCGAGCGGGGAGGAAAAGTAATCGTTACGACCGATCATGGAACGATTCGGGTAACGAATCCGATCAAGGTGATAGGTGATAAGAATACGAATACCAATCTACGCTATAAGGTAGGCAAGAACTTGAACTACAATCCAAAAGAGGTATTTGAGATCCGGGACCCGGAAAAAGTAGGGCTTCCCTCCCCGAATCTAAGCAGTAAGTATATTTTCGCCTACGGAGAGAATTTCTTCGCTTATCCGAATAATTATAACTACTACGTATCCTATTATAAAAATACATTCCAGCACGGAGGAATCTCGATGGAGGAGATGTTGGTGCCGTTTATTACGATGGAACCGAAATAAATATCGTTTTTTTGTTCGTGGATGGTAGGTTTTGTTTAATTTTGCGAAAAAAGAAGTATGTTTATCCATAATGAAATACGTAAGAATCTTTCCTTGTTCTCTGATATATGTAAGAATCATGGGATAAAATCGTTGTATGCGTTTGGATCTTCAGTGACAGAGCAATTCAATCCACAGAGGAGTGATATTGACTTGTTGGTAGAAATGGAAGATATGGATCCTTTAGAAAAAGGAGAAAAATTACTTTCTTTATGGGATAAGTTAGAAGATTTCTTTCAAAGAAAAGTAGATCTACTGACTCAGAAGAGTTTAAAAAATCCATTTCTTTTAGAGAATATAGATAAAACAAAAATTCTATTGTATGACAATAAAAGAAAAGAAGTATTTGTCTGACATGATGAGGGCGATAAGCTTGATCGAATCGTTTACCGCAAATACTAGATCTTATATGGAGTATACAGTGGATCTAAAGACGCAAAGTGCGGTGGAAAGGCAATTGGCCATTATAGGTGAGGCTCTAAATCAATATGACAAACAACCGGAACGTATATCGCTAAACAATACACGGCAAATAGTTGGTTTTCGTAATCGGATTATACATGCTTATGACAGCTTGGATGACACATTGGTTTGGGCGATAGTCGTTAATCATCTGCCGGCCTTAAAAAGTGAAGTGAAAACATTATTGGAAAATTGTTAAGTTAGATAAGATGAGCACACTGAAAATAGAAAGTTTGGATAAGATCCATGAGGCGGCTAAGGAGTTTATCGCCGGGATGGATGATCGTACGGTCTTTGCCTTCTATGGTCCGATGGGGGCCGGTAAGACTACCTTTATCAAGGCGATCTGTGAGGAATTGGGTGTGGAGGATGTGATCAACAGTCCCACATTCGCTATTATCAATGAGTACCGTAGCGATACGACGGGAGAATTGATCTATCACTTTGACTTTTACCGGATCAATAAATTGAGTGAGGCGGAGGATATCGGAACAGAGGATTATTTCTATAGCGGGGCTTTATGTTTTATCGAATGGCCGGAGAAAATAGACGAGTTGTTGCCCGGAGATGTGGTAGATGTAACGATCTCGGAGAATCCGGACGGTTCACGTACTGTAGAGGTTAAGTAAGTCTATGGATCCTTCCGAATACTTTATCTTATCCTTGTTTATCGCTTTGGGATTGTTCTCAATCGTAGCGGCGATCTGTAATTTTGATTGGTATTTTAAAACCAGCGGGGCGATGACTTTCGTGAACTGGTTCGGTCGTGGCGGCGCACGTGTCTTCTATGCGTTGCTGGGAGTCGGGCTGATCGCTTGTGGGGTGCTGGGACTTATGTATTGGTGATAAAAAGTAAATTATACTTACTTGTCCTAGTAAGTATAATCAAAATGCCTAAGTAAGTATAACTTCGTTGTCTGATGAAGTTATACTTACTTTGAGAAAGGCCCTATTCCGCTAATTGGAAATCAAGTTGCTTACGTTCCAGATTCGCTTGCGCTACTTTGATAGTGATAGGGTCTCCCAAACGATATTGACGTTTCTTACGACGGCCCAATAAACAATAATTCTTCTCATCAAACTCATAGTAATCGTCATCCAGATCACGGATTGGTACAAGCCCCTCGCATTTATTCTCGTTCAGTTCTACGTAAAGTCCCCATTCGGTGACACCGGAGATAACGCCGTCGAATACCATGCCGAGCTTATCCTGCATGAATTCTACTTGCTTATATTTGATGGATGCACGCTCTGCGTTGGCGGCGACTTGCTCCATGCTGGAACAATGATCGCATAAATCCTCATACTTCTTTTGTATAACACTACGGCCACCGGCTAGATAACGTTCCAGCAATCGGTGTACCATCATATCCGGATAACGGCGGATAGGAGAGGTGAAATGTGTATAGTATTCGAAAGCCAAGCCATAGTGGCCGATATTCTCCGTGGAGTAACGGGCCTTTTGCATGGCACGGATCGCCACTGTCTCGATCAAGTTCTCTTCCGGCTTTCCTTGTACATTGTCTAATAAGGAGTTGATTCCTTTAGAGACATCCGTCTTCGTGCCGTCTGTTTTCAACTTATAGCCGAAGCGACGAATAAAAGTGGCGAAATTCTCCATTTTATCTGGGTCCGGAAGCTCATGGATACGATAAACAAATGTCTTCTTAGTCTTTCCTTTAGGAGGACGGCCCACGAACTCGGCTACGGTACGGTTTGCCAATAGCATGAACTCCTCGATTAACTTATTAGCGTCTTTTGAGACCTTGAAATAAACACGGACCGGTTTCCCTTGTTCGTCGATCTCGAATTTAACCTCATAACGGTCGAAGTTGATAGCGCCACTCTTGAAACGGCGTTCCCGCAATTTCTTGGCAAGGTCGTTCAAGGCTAGAATCTCCTCTTTATAATCTCCCTCGCCGGTTTCGATCACCTCTTGTGCCTCCTCATAGGTAAAGCGGCGGTCGCTCTTGATGATCGTGCGGCAGATCCGGGAGTTTTGTACCACGGCATCGCTATTTAGTTCGAAGACAGCGGAGAAGCATAATTTTTCCTCGTCGGGACGTAAAGAGCATATTTGGTTGCAAAGTCGCTCAGGAAGCATCGGTATCGTACGGTCTACCAAATAAACGGAAGTCGCACGGCTTTGCGCCTCTTTATCGATGACACCGTCCGTTTTTACATAATGTGTTACGTCGGCGATATGTACGCCAACCTCCCAGTTCCCGTTATCCAAACGGCGTGCGGAAAGGGCGTCGTCGAAGTCTTTCGCGTCCTTCGGGTCGATCGTGAAGGTTGTTATCCCCCGGAAATCCTCCCGGTTCTCAATTTCCTCCGGAGAGATAGCTTCCGGGATCTTATCCGCCGCTTTTTCTACCGAGGAAGGATATTTGTAAGGCAATCCGAATTCGGCAAGGATCGCGTGCATCTCGGCGGTATTCTGTCCGGCGATACCTAATATATCGATGACCTCACCCAGTGGATTCTTGGCTTCATCCGGCCATTCCACGATACGTACGATCGCTTTGTCGCCGTTCTTGCCCCCTTTCAGTTTATCCTTAGGGATGAAAATATCGTTTGCCAACGTCTTGTTTTCCGTAATCAAGAAGGCAAAGCCTTTAGCTACTTGAAGTTTACCTACGAAAGTACGCTCCTTGCTCTCAAGGATTTCCACGACCTCACCTTCCGGCTCGGCACCTTTACGTTTGGCGAAAAGCTGTACTTTTACTTTGTCTCCATCCATGGCATGCCCGGAATTACGTTCAGCGATAAATACCGGCGTACCTCCGTCTTCAGGGATGAAAGAATTCTTTCCATTGCTGCGGCGTGCGAAAGTTCCTACGGCTAGGGTTCCCAATCCGTTTAGACGGTAGCGGCCACGGTCGATCTCGGAGATGATATCCTCGGCGGACAAGTCATACAGAATGTCTACCACCTGCAATTTCTGCACTTGGTTCTCGAGTCCGATGATCTTGCTGATTTGTTTATAGTTGAAAGGTTCCTTGGGAGAGGATTGGAATACGGAAATGATAGCTTGGATCATCGCTTCTTTTTTCATACGTTTACCAGATCCTTTGTCCTTTTTGCCTTTTTTCTCTTTGTTATCTTTTTTTGCAGGTTTATTCTTTGCCATTCTGTATAATTATTAGCATTTGTTAGATGTGGAGACAGGAGTATGCCTCTATTTTGCATGCTATGTCTACAAAGTAAACAATTTAAATTGATATTTGGTTTACGATTATGCTACTTTATAACCAAAAATACGGATTATTAATGAAAACAATTCGCCGGCACCCCTTTCACTCCGGGCTTGCAACAGAATACGCTACCGCTTAGTGGATATTCCTCAAGCTGTTCCTCACTCAATCCGGCACGGGCGGTCGTTATATAAAGCGTGTCGAGCTTATCCCCTCCAAAAGCGCATGACGCTACGTGGGGGGCCGGTACGACAATTTTTGTCAACAGGTCGCCGGTATAGGGATTGTAACAATAAACACCGCCACCTCCCCATTGAGCCACCCAAAGGTTGTCGTTGCAATCTATCGTCATTCCATCCGGGGAGCCGGTGCCCTCGGGTATATTTACGGCTACGCCATCGTACAATATGTCACCGGAGCTATCGTCATACCGGAAACGTATGATCTTACGGGTAGGTGTGTCGTTGTAATACATGTATTTCTTGTTGGCGGACCATACGATCCCATTGGAGATCGTGACTTTTGTCAACTTAGTTTCGACGGTTCCGTCTGCCCATACACAATAAAGGCTGGCAGCCCCTTTAGGCGCGCCAAATCCCATGGTGCCGATCCATAAGCGTCCGGACGGGTCGCATTTTCCATCGTTGCAACGAATCTTCCCGTTATTGTCCGGGATTGGGGCGATAGATGTCGTGTTCCCATCCGTTAGGTTTACACGTATGATCTCGTTTTGTAAAGCGACGACTACCGTACTGTCCGTTTCCGGTACGACGGTAGAGACCATGCGGTCGAACTGCCATGAACGGCAGTTTTGCAAGTCCGGTATATACTCATATAACGTCTTTCCTTCAATATCTACCCAGAAAAGTGTATTACGATCGGGATGCCAAATCGATCCCTCCCCTGTAGTAGCTTCCGCCCGAAACGCCAGATCGGGGCTGATTATAATAGGATCGTTTATACAAGAGGTTCCTTCAAACATGATAAATGCCAATATTAATTTAATAACTATTTTTTTCATGGTATGCTATGAATCTGAGTTTACAAAGGTATAAATTTGTTTTATAATGCCATGATAAAAGATTATTTATGTAACTTTGCCGCTTAAATAAAATTACCGATGAGCGTAGAGATAAGAGAAGTTACCAGTAAGAAGGAGCTTAAGAAGTTTGTCAAGTTCAATATCGAATTATACAAGGGTAATCCCTATCACGTACCGGGTTTAATAGAGGAAGAGATGATGACGCTGGATAAGAAGAAAAATCCGGCGTTCGAGGTGTGCGACGCTATTTACTTCCTTGCCTATAAGGACGGGAAGGTGGTAGGCCGTATCGCCGGTATGGTGAATCGCCCGAGTAACGAGGCTTGGGGACAGAAACGTGCCCGCTTTGGTTTCGTTGATTTTATTGATGATGACGAGGTGGTTGATGCCCTTTTCGGCGCTGTCGAGAAATGGGCCCGCGAACAAGGCATGGAGGAGATCCATGGTCCGATGGGCTTTACCGATATGGATCACGAGGGTATGTTGATCGAGGGTTTCGATCAGATCGGTACGATGGCTACGATTTATAATTATCCCTATTACCCCAAGCAAGTGGAGCGTATCGGATACGGAAAGGATCAAGATTGGCATGAATTTAAGATCTATATACCGGATGGCGTTCCCGAGAAGCATTTGCGTATCGGCGAGATCGTGAAGAAGAAATACGGATTGAAGGTGCTGAAGTTCAAGAACGCTAAGGAGATTATGCCTTACGCCCGTCCGGTATTCCATACATTGAACGCGGCTTTCGCTCCCTTGTATGGTTTCGCGCAATTGACCGAGAAGCAGATCGATTATTATATCAATATGTATATCCCTATGCTGCGTTATGATTTGGTAACGCTGATCGTAAGGGAAGAGGATAATGCGGTGGTTGGCTTTGGCATCTCCCTGCCCAACCTATCGAGAGCCTTACAAAAGGCTCGTGGGCATATGTTACCCTTCGGGTGGATTCATTTGCTGAAAGCGTTGAAGAGCAAACCGAAAGTAATCGACCTGTATTTGACAGGAGTCTTGCCGGAATATCAAAGTAAAGGCGTGAACGCTTTATTATTTAATGACTTGATTCCTGTCTATAAGCGTATCGGTGCCGTTTACGCCGAGAGTAACCCGGAGCTGGAGACGAATAGCGCCGTACAAGCGCAATGGGATTATTTTAAGCGAGAGCATCATAAATCAAGAAGAGCGTATATTAAAAAGTTATAAGAGATATGGATGAGCTGAATTCAACGATACAACAACCTACGGAATATAACGATGATGACATCAAGACACTGGACTGGATGGAGCATATCCGCCGGCGTCCCGGTATGTATATCGGAAAACTGGGGGACGGTAGCTATGCCGATGATGGTATCTATGTGTTGTTGAAGGAGGTGCTGGATAACTCTATCGACGAGTACATGATGGGGTATGGCAAAAGTATCGAGGTGACTATCGAGGAAGGTACGGTAGCCGTACGGGATTATGGCCGTGGTGTCCCTCTGGGTAAAGTCGTGGATGTGTCTAGCAAGATGAATACCGGCGCTAAATACGATAGCAAGGCGTTTAAGAAATCCGTGGGTTTGAATGGTGTGGGTATCAAGGCGGTGAATGCCTTGAGTAGTTATTTCTTGATAACCAGCTACCGTGACGGAGAGTGTAAGCGGGTGGAATATAGTAAGGCGATCGTCACGGAGGAATCGGATATCCAACCGACCGGGGAGGCGAACGGTACGCAGGTGTTTTTTGTCCCGGATCGGGAGATCTTTAAGGATTATCATTATAAGGACGAGTTTATCGAGGGGCTATTAAAGAACTATGTCTTCTTGAACTCGGGACTTTCCATTATTTACAACGGCAAGCGTTTCTATTCCCGCAACGGTCTGGTGGATTTGTTGAACGAGAATATGACCACCGAGCCTCTTTACCCGATCATCCACCTGAAAGGGGAGGATATAGAGGTGGTTATCACGCATAGCAACCAATATGGAGAGGAATATTATTCGTTCGTGAACGGCCAGCATACCACCCAAGGCGGTACGCACCTTTCCGCTTTCAAGGAGTCTGTAGGTCGTGTCATCAAGGAATATTACAATAAGAATTTCGAGTATTCGGATATTCGTGCGGGTATCGTGGCCGCTATCAGCA
>ERZ860668.686-NODE-686-length-24551-cov-3.972771_pt1 | contig 24551 bp, 19 predicted proteins | sample MGYA00510062_ERZ860668 | MGnify/ENA primary metagenome ERZ860668 (study PRJEB30046, sample SAMN00715258) | human gut metagenome | study: EMG produced TPA metagenomics assembly of the A metagenome-wide association study of gut microbiota in type 2...
TTATCGGAATGCAGGATCACGGTGATGACGTTTGGTTCCGCAATATCCGCGTGAAGGTTCTTGACTAATACATCATATTATGAAAACGAACTATTTATTAGTGCTGTTCGCATTGCTGCTGGCAATTCCGCAGGCAGCAGATGCAAAAAAGAAGAAAGACATTGCCATACAACTCTATTCGGTCAGAGACATCATAAATAATGGAACCGACCTCAACGTAGTGTTGAAGAATCTGGCGCAAATGGGATACACCAGCATCGAAGCCGCCAATTATGATAATGGCAAGTTCTATGGCAAAACTCCGGAAGAGTTTAAGAATGCTGTCGAAAAGGCTGGTATGAAAGTACTGTCTTCACATTGTTCCAGAGGACTGTCGGACAAGGAAGTGGCTTCCGGAGATTTCTCCGAGTCACTGAAATGGTGGGATCAAAGCATTGCCGCTCATAAAGCAGCAGGCATGAAATACATCGTAAATCCGGGAATCGGTGTTCCTAAAACAATGAAAGAGATGAAGATGTATTGCGACTATTTCAATGAAATAGGCAAAAGATGTCAGCAGAACGGTATGAAATTCGGATATCATAATCATGCGCATGAATTTCAGAAAGTAGAAAATCAAGCGGTTATGTTGGACTATATGATTGAGAATACCAATCCTGAGTATGTCTTTTTTCAGATGGATGTATATTGGATAGTCAGAGGGCAGCACAGTCCTGTGGACTATTTCAACAAGTATCCGGGACGTTTCACCGTGCTTCATATCAAAGATGACAAAGAAATCGGAGATAGTGGTATGGTCGGATTCGATGCTATCTTCAGAAATGCAAAGGTTGCCGGCGTAAAGCATATTGTTGCTGAAATAGAAGGGTACAGTTGTCCTGTAGAGGAAAGTGTCAAGAAGAGTCTGGACTATTTGCTGGATGCTCCTTTTGTAAAGGCGTCTTATAGTAAATAGAAGTAAATACAGAAAAAGGAAACAGTAGGTTCACGCTTTATTGCTTGAGTCTACTGTTTTTTCTTGGTATTGCCCGGCTATTATTCTGAAAGATATGCGAAGTATTTATATACCAGATCATCGATGGCACTATAAAAGAAAACTCCTTCTAATCATTAAAATACAAGGCAACTAACTCACAACGAACTAGTTGCCCTTTTTCGATTCTTAAAACAGAGTTACTACATAAAATTCCCTATACATCTAGTTGGGATAGATCTTGTTAAACGTTAGGAAAGCCTATCTTTATTCTACCCTCTTGTAAGTTCCATCTTCTGAACCGTTCTTTATCTTTAATATATCTTTTGAAAATAAACACTCCCATACTTTTTTCTGTCCTTTGAGCTTATTTCCATCATCAGAATAGGTAATTTCAATATTTATATTATCACCTGAGATTTCATACGTAAATAAATAGTTAGTTAAAAAGCTAGCTCCGTTAAGAAGCGCATAATACCCGGTTCCATCATTCTCAAATTTTAAGTATTTGTGAGTTCCTTCCGTACCCGTTGACCATGTTCCTACCAAGTGTTTCGAATCTAAGTCCATCCAATCATCATCATCAGAAGAACATCCCCCCAATACTATTGGACACAATAAAATCATAAAAAAAAGAAGCTTTTTCATTACGTATAGATATTTAATTTGTTTGTTCGGCAAAGGTAGGAATAATATTAATGTCATACCAATTATCTTTCAAGCAATAACATATAACATATCAAGCATTAACATCTCACTTCTCAAGTATTAACTCTTGATATATCAGGTATTAATACTCGACAACTCAAGTATTAATACCTGATATATAATTTCACATAGAAAAGAGCACAAGCTATAATATCCATTTAATACATGAAAATTATTAGAGAATCTTTTTGGCATTCAATATATTCTACCTACCTTTGCAGCATAAATTAACACTGATGCTTTGCCAGCAAAGCGGCAAAACAAACATAGGGAAATATACATTGTGGGACAAATAGATAGTGGGAAATGCTATTTGCCTATATTAAGCTTAATATAAACATGACTAAAGTAAAAAGAAATTCCGCTCAATTTCTAAGCAATGAGATAATTATACACATACCTCAATAATCGTGCATTATCTCCATAGTTATTAGATCAATTAAACATATTCAAAAAATTCGACCAAAGATTTAAAACCAGATCTTTGGTAATGAACCTGCAAAACAAACTTTTAATAAGCATATAAAAATGAAGAAAATCTTACTACTATTGGCTATATTGCCAATGTTCATGACATCATGTTCTAATGATGACGAATCCACCGAACAAACTTTCTTTGTAAACGTGTACACTAAATGGGAAGACTCAGAAGAAAAAGTTGCTAAAAAAGCCTTTCTGTACATTTACGAAAATGAGAACAAAAGTATCGACACCAGCCAAAGCACTATCTCTGTTGTTAATGACGGACTAATCACATATACGGACGGAAGCAAATCTTCCAAACCCAAATATGCTACTAAATTTCAATCCGGTGTATTCAATATTGAAAATATGCCCAATGGAGAATACATATTATGGGTTACATATATGGAGGAATATGGGGGGCGCACCTATTCATCTTACAAAACGATCAACGTAAACCAAGATTATAGAGGAAAAAGTGAAAAGAAGGTCTTCCAAACTTCTATGCAAGACCAAGGATTGTACATATATCAAAACTGGTAATTAATATTTTATGAAAAAGATTTTATTTATAATAATAGCTACATTTGCAATAGTAGGGTGTAGTAAGGATGAAGAAGAAGAAGAAATTATTTCTATATCAATGGATAGTGAATGGCTCTCTAAAGACTCAATACATTATTTCGGCACAGTTAGAGAAAATCTTCAGAATGACTATAAATACATACTAGTAAAAAGAAAGAGGAATAACAATCAAACTGTCTGGAGAAAGGAAATGACACAACCCAATCCTATAAATATTGAAATAGGATATGGAGAGCAGAAGAACGTAAATTTTGATATTTTCAATTTTGCTTTTGATACTGATGAACTCATATTTGTAAAATGGGTAACTTCATCAGGAGTACCAACGTATCCCTACAGATATATAGGAGTATATTCATCGGATGGAGAACTTATTAAAAATATCAATCTAGAAGATGCAGAACCATCATTTGTAAGATGGATGGACGGCAAGACTATAATACCATTAACAAAATATACTATAGTTGATAATTCTAATTATTACGATCGTACATACAACTATATCATTCTTGACAAAAAAGGAAATATTATAGAATCAAAAGAGGGTGTTGAATTATTAGGAATCAAAGACCCTCAATATGTATGGAATAAAGGATACGTATCATATACTCAATCAAAATTTATGATTTGCGATTTAGATAAAGGAAGCATTTCTTTTGATATAACTAACATAATAGCAGATAAATATCCGCAGGAAATTAATAAACCTAAGATAGTAATAAAAGATGCTTCATTTTCTAATGAAATAGCAACTATTAATGTTGATATAACATTCTACAATGGAGAAAGAAGAAAAGAGTTCATCAAAATTAATTACATCACTCATGAAGTAATCGACTAGGATACTATCCATTATTGAGTAAATAAAAACATTAAAATATACTATAAAACGAGATATTATATACAAACTATCATTATAAACAAACAACTATTGTATGAAAAGAATTATTTTGAGTGTTCTAATTGGATTAATGGCAATTAGTGCAAGCGCACAACTTATGCGCAGTGAAGAACTGGAAAAGTACGCTAAAGAAAAATTTGGCGACAAATGGGTAGATGCGGCAGCAAACATAGGTTCGCAACTTGCACTGGACAAAAACAACTCTCTGACATATACCCAGGTTATCGAGTGTGGAGAACAAACCAAAGAAAAAATTGTATGTTACTCTTAACCATTGGTTTGTAGAATCTTTTAATGACGCAAACTCTGTCATTCAACTTAATGACAAAGAAGAAGGAGTTATTATCGGCAAAGGTTACCTTTCTGATATTGCAGGACACTTAGGCGGAATGAACGCATACAATGTCAGCGTTCACCCTATTATTAAAGTGGACATCAAAGATAAAAAAATTCGTGTGACCTATACCGTACAATGTTTTGAGGTGGAGAAAGCTGTAGGAGGCGGTGTCATGTCTGCTCTTTCCAACACCAGACCTTCCATATCCACAGAAAAATGGCCGCTTGAAACCTGTTACCCTTTCATTGAGAAGGATGAACATAAAGCGAAAAAGACTTCTTCAAAAGCATTAGTAATGACTCATGCATATTCTAATGTAATTATGGATAAGATTGAGGAGGCTGTAAAAAATGGTCTTGCCGGCAATGAATCTGATAATTGGTAATTAATAAATTAGCGCATCTCGAACGAACGAGGTGCGCTAATAATATCCCACCGAAATAAGCTTATAGATTTATATATTAAATTCCCAATATAGATTTAAGTTCCTGCAGATCTGCAGCTTGAATACTCCTTGATTTAGGAGACTGAGGAATATACATCACCATAATGAAACCACTTTCAACGGATAATCCAATCCCCATACTATATTTGTCCAAATCATTATTGATGAACAAAAATGTATCATCATCAGTTTTTCCTACTACTTGATATCTCTCTGACAGAAATTTAGCTATTTCTTCAGTATACGAATAAGAAAGTGATAAAGCTGAAGATGTTAATTTCCCATCCTCAAACAAATAAGCAACTTTCTTTACAGCACTATTCTCGCCCTTGTAACTTATTACATTTCCATTATCCTCCCAAATAGTACGTTTCTCTTTAGCCTTAACAGTTGCCTTATCCACACCAAATTCCAATACAGGTTCTGTGTAAGTGCTATATTTAGCATTTACCACAACTTCACACAGCGCCTCTCCATTATCTGAAGTTGCAGTGATAATTGTTTTTCCAACATGATTTCCTTTGATTATTCCATCCTCACTTACTTCAGCTACAAATTCACTCTTTGAACTCCAAGTAGCATTGTCGTTTACCGTTACTTGTTTTGTGTCGCCCGAATACAAAGACACTTGATTAGTACTCAGAGTTAGTTTCCCATCTTCACTCTTACTACATCCGGCAATCACTAAAACAGCCGTCATTAAAAATAAAATCTTTTTCATTACTTGTTAATATTTAGCTAGCTTATTTCGTTTGTGCATTCATTTTACCAATCCATATCCCACCTATGAATCCTTTATGTAAAACGTGATAAACATTTGCCTGTTTAATCTTTCAAATAAAGAACATTTCCCTTGTTCTTTCTAAATATTTGGCAAAGATACAAATAACAACAACATAACGCCACTAATCCGTAATAATTATTTCTATAAATTACTCGCTAATCATTCTCCTTATCAAATCTCTATTCCTCGGATCATCCGCATTGATCATCTCTCCATCTCCACGACCAAACTTTTTACGTTCTTCCTCGCTAATTTTCTTGTTAGTCCGGTACTTATTCTTACCTTTGCATCGTCTTAACCGACAAGATGTTTTTACCAATTCATAAGGAAGAGTTAATTGTTTTTCCCACACAAACTAAAAATAATCCCTTATCTTTTAGCAACTTCATCTGTATGAATTAATCTGTTGCACTTGAGCAACCGTCCTGTTATACTTGTGCAATATTCCTGTTACACTTGTCTATCCCGGCTATTACTCAACTGCACCGCAAACAATGGCTATTGAAAGGAATTATTATGAGCATACTTTACAAAACAACCCGCTTCGCGGATACATTCACAGGAGATAAGGAGACAAATGTCCGGGTACAACTGCTATCATGGGATACACTGGACACCAAAGCATTCGTAGAATATCTGGCAACCAAATACAACCTATCCAAAGGAGAAGCATACAAAAGCCTCAGCATAGTACTGGAAGGAATGGAGGCCGTACTAAAAGACGGAAACATACTCAATCTGGACGACTTCGGCAGTTTCTCTCTAAACGGAAATTTCTGTGAAGACAAAGAGCCGGACGAAAACCACAGGGCAGAATCCATCCAAGTGAAAAACGTAGTTTTTAAAGCGGACAAGAATCTGAAGAAACGTATTTCAGCTGCCGGATTTGAGAAGTACAATCCAAAGAAACACAATAAACGGAAATATTAACTGTATGGAATACGATCGAATTTACTCCATCCGGAAAGGAGAATACTTTGCGGATGCGCTAAAACGTGCAGGAAAAGATTTTATTCCTACCAATTGCATCATCAACAAACTGCTGCCGGGACTGGGTGCCACGCACTGTGAACTCACAGCACCACGCAAATCCATTATCATCGAACCGAATGTACCCGTCATCGAGTCGAAAGCAAAGGTACATAAGAATGCACTTGCTGTCTATAAAGGTGTAAGCATCCGGCAGATCGCCGATTTTCTGGAGACAAACCGGGAGAAGGATTATAAACTACTGACTACTCCCGAAGGCTTCAACAAGATAAAGGAAGCCATGCAAACGGTGGATATAGATATGTATACGGAATGCTTCATCTTATTTGATGAATGCGAGAAGCTGGTACAGGACGTACACTACCGTGACTCTATCCGCGAACCGATGAATGATTTCTTCCGTTTCCAGAACAAGGCACTGATTTCCGCTACGCCTATCGTACCCGAAAAGGACAGTCGTTTTGACGGTTTCATGCGGGTATTGATTCAGCCGGATTATGTCTATCGGCAGAAACTGAAACTGATTACTACCAACAATGTGCTGGAAACCCTGCAGGAAGTGATTGAAGCCAAGAGAGGAACTGTCTGCATTTTCTGCAACAGCATAGATTCGATAGACAGCTTCTACCGGTTGATACCCGAACTAAGCAATGCCTGCACATTCTGTAGCGAAGACGGACAATACAAGCTCTGGAAAGGAAACCGTCGCAAAAAGTCAATGATGATCACCGAACTGGAACGCTACAATTTCTTCACCTCCCGCTTCTACTCGGCGGTAGACATACTCTGCAAAAATCCGCCTCATGTGATTTTCGTCAGTGACTTGTATGGTGCCGCACAATCCGTTATTGACCCCGCCACCGAGGCAATCCAGATTATCGGACGTTTCCGGGGCGGAGTCAACAGTGTGACACACATCGCTTCTATCCGACCGGAACTGGAATGTATGTCTTCTTCTGAAATCGATCACTGGATTCAGGGAGCTTCCACCATTTTCAACGGCTGGAAGTCGCAACTGGCACGAACTACCAACATAGGCGAACGCACCTTACTACAGGAAGCCATCGGAGAAAACTCTTACCTCCCTTATCTGGACGAAAACGGAAAGCCGGATTCGTTTCTGATAGCCAACTTCTATGAAAAGGAACAAGTGAAACGCTTGTACACCTCTGCCGATCTGCTGCACCTTGCTTACGAGCAGACCGGATATTTTGTCTTCTCGCACGAAGAACGCCTGATGCCGGTTTCGGATAATGAACGCATGGCTATCCAGCATCGTCTGGCAAAGAAGAAACGGGCAGAACTGATCGTCCGGAAACTGGAAGAGATGGAAAAGATGAGCAAAGCTACCGACAAGAAAATACAGAAAAGGTATCAGCGTATGTTGATGAATCTGATTACTTCTACCGCCGACAGGTATATATACGACTGTTTCTGCCGCTTTGGAGCGGAATTTGTAAGGGAAGCCGATTATAATGAGAATAAATTGCGGACGGCACTAAATGTGAGTAGCGAGCATACGATTAAGAAGTCCGGGCAAATGCGGACATATATCCAACGTGCTTTTCCTGTGGGTGCTGAAATATCCGTGCAGGAAGCGAAAAGTATGCTCAGACAGGTATATAAAAAGATGGGATTAAACACGGGACGGGGCATAACGACGAAAGAACTGGAACAATATGCGGAGGTGGAAAAGGGATGGAAACATGACAGCAGAACAATCAAAGTTCTGAAATTCAAATAATTAAAAGAAAAATGCAGTTTTCGCAATAGAAAAGTCAAAATCTACTATAAGATTTCTGTAAACTTCTCTTATTTCAAGGGAATTATTGCTAATAAATCATTGACTATCAGCACTGCCACATTTTTGTCTTCCCCCGTATAATACTTATGAGATATACAAAAATGTGGCAGTTAGCGTAATACACTACATCAATATGTAAACCCAAACAGCCACAACGGTATTTTATTCCCAAAGCCTGTTTCTATACCGTCCATTGCAATAAAGCTATTTTCCAGATTTTTAATCTGGGCAAAGGTTTTATTTCTACCACCCACCTCGAATGTATATTTATCGTCAATGACAAAATCGCCTTGCTTGCTTGCGGTTACTTTGTGAGTGACAGAGCACTGGTTGGCAAAGAACGTTTCCCGTGCATTACCTTCATTCACATTGGACACAGCCAACGCATAGATGAGATTCGTATTATCCAAATATATTTTTTCCGGTTTGTTCATCAGACTCATCCCACTTCCGGAAGAAAGTAGCATCTTAATTAGTCCGGCTTTTTGCAAATAACCAAGATATTTGATAGCAGATACGCGATTAGTCTCTATTTCAGCACTGAGAGAAGTTAAATTCGGAGAAAACGGGACTAGTGAAGAAATAATCATCAACATCTTTTTTATCTTAATAATAGTCTGATATTCCACATTTTCCACTGACGGAAGATCATTGTCGAGAATCGTATTTACCACATTCTGCAAACGCATCCCATAAGACTTTATTCCTTCTTTATAAAACGGATAATAACCATACTCAAAATATTTCTTAAGCATGGGAAGTACCTTTATCTTTGTTGTGACAGGCGACACAAGATTCATGTGATTAGTAAGAATCTCATCTAAAGTTAATACAGGAAAATCTAATCCGGTTTCAAAATTTAGAAATTCTCTGAAAGAGAGTCCGTATAAATGATAACTGATAGCCCTCCTTGACAAATCGGCATTCGATTTATATATTTCAAGAATAGACGAACCCGTAAATACAATATGCAAGGCAGGATAACTATCATATATATTTTTAATTTCAATTGACCAATTAGGATAACGATGAACCTCATCAATGAATAAATGAGTTCCGCCAAAAGCATAAAACTCATCTGCCAATTCTAACAGACTGTTTTTGGTAAACCAAATATTATCTAAACTCACATAAAGTGCTTTTCTGCGATCTGCAAAAGTAGCTTTAATATGCTGCAATATCATGGTGGTTTTACCGGTACCACGAGAACCCGTTATGCCGATTAACCGATTGTCCCAGTCTATCTCATTGTATAGATAACGATAATGCGTACTATCAGTAGCATCTAGTAACCGCGTATAATTCTGAAAAAGTGCCTCTTCCATATCTTTCTAGTCTTTTGTTGATACAAAGATATAAAATTGTACCATAGAAGGTACGTTTTTGACTAAAAATCGTTCCTTCTATGGTACAATTTAGTATTTGTAAGTAGCCTATCTCATACAGTATTATGAATACTTTTTCAAACGCCTGCGTGCAAAGAGAGCCAAAACAAGCACAACGCACAACCCCGCTCCCCATATCCATAACAGTAAATCTCCCCCTTCGGTCTTTCCATAAGAGTGCAAGCCGCTCAGGTAGTAGTTTACTCCAAACCAAGTCATGATAATGGAGAGAATGGAGACTACGGACAGCAAATTGTAACACCAAGTTGTTTTACCTTTCAACAACGGGATAAAACGGATATGAAGTACCAGCGCATAGACAACAATAGAGATTAACGCCCATGTTTCTTTCGGGTCCCATCCCCAGTATCTGCCCCATGAGACATTTGCCCAGATGGCACCGAGGAAGGTTCCTGCCGTCATAAAGAATAAGCCGAGAATCATTGCCATTTCATTCAGTAAGGTAAACTCACGGATACGGAAAAGGAGTTTCACCCGATTGGTGGCAGAAAGCAGATTCATCAAGATAAGATTAAACAGTCCCGTCAGCGCACAAAGTGCGAAGAATACATAGCCGATCATGATAATGGCAACATGAGACATCAGCCAATACGACTGAAGCACCGGAACCAAAGGAGTTATTTCCGGATTCAGATGGTTCAGTCCTGCCACGAAAAGCATGATTCCGCCTAACAGTCCGGCAAGCGCAGGGAGAATACGGAACCGGCGGGCAAACAAGAGGCCTCCGCCAACGAGCAGCCAGGAAGTGCAAATCATTGATTCGTAAGCATTCGCCCACGGTGCACGTTCGGAGATATACCAGCGCAGTAAGACACCGGTCGTGTGTGCAAGGAAAGCAGCGATCAGAAGAACAATCAGTATGCTGCTCAGTCTGCTCCCCCATTTGAAATCCGCGATAATCTCTCCGCAGGCTATGAAAAGTAAGATTCCGCCCAAAATCAGGTAAGCCAGACGACACCAGAAGAACAGGTTTAACTGATTATAGAGAAGTTCCGCTTTTACTCTCTGATTGTCAATAGCGGGAGTTTTACTTTTAGCTTGCTGGAAGATATGCATCATATCGACAATCTTGTCCGCTTCTTTCCAGTTATTAGTGCGGACACCATTACCCAATTCGTAGATATACCAATCCATGATTTTAGAAACAAACAGGGAATCCTTATCATGAAAGACGGTTTGTTCGTCACCTGCCGAGTACCATTTTCCCTGAACGTCGTTTTCGTCCGGGAAGAGAGGCAGAAGTTGATGTTGCATAATACGGTAGACAATATTCACCGATTCATCCAGTTTTAACAAATCCGAATCCATTCGTTTCCGTTCTGAAGCGGATTTTGCATAGATGGCATTCACTTCATCGGTCAGCACATAATTGCCGTCGGCATCAAAGACATCCTGCCATGCGATGTATTTGCCGTCTCTTCCGAACCGTTGAAGAATATCTTTATTATCGACCTTGATAAAAGGATAGCCACCCCACTCATCCGGAAAAGCGAGAAGATTCAGAAAGAACTGGTCTGAATTGATGCTGTTCAGCTTGTCCGCTCCGTAAAGTTTGCGCAGAATGGCGGAAGTGTAACTGTTGACAGGTTCAAGGCGACCATTAGGATTGAGCAGTACCAGACTGCCGAATTTCCGGGCGTGCGGGGCAGGAATGCAAGGTAGCTGCGAAGAAGAAAGCGTTTCCTGCGCATATGACGCCTGTGTACCCAAAGCACCGGATAAACCTAAAAAGAGAAGCAGACAGAAAGGAGCATTCTTTTTCATCTCCCCCAGTTCCCTGCGCAAACGCCCGAAACGGGACTTCTTACTGAACAGAGTCAGCACAAAGCCGGCAAACAGCAGGAAATAGCCGATATAGGTAATCTGCATACCGGGACGGTCATAACTTACGGACAACACCGTTCCCTGCTCATCCGGATCGAACGAAGACTGAAACAAGCGATAACCATCCACTTCAATCACCTTATTCATCCGGACCGTAGCCTGCAAAGGAGCTTCATTCTCCTTCTTTATCACCAGATCGCTTTCATAAGACATCGGACTGTGAGAGCCCGGATAACGCTTTAACCGGAAATCATCGAGAGTGACAGAAAAAGGCAGGGAGGCATTTCCCATCCCTGCCCCTTCATCGCGCATCATGCGGTCCACCGTTTCCCCCTCACGGATGTGCATGATTCCTGTTACTCCTGCATAGTGAGTAACAGCCGCCCCCAACCAAATAAAAACCAAAGCCCCATGAAAGATCAGACTTCCTTTACTGATTCTTTTGAAATAACCTCCCTGAAGAAACATGGCCAACAGATTGACAGCCTGCAAGAGTTGCAACAAAATAAACCACGGAGCATAATAAAAGTATTCGCGCGCAACGGCCGGACCGGACGAATTTTCCACAAAAGTGGCGATTGCCAGTACCAACGCATAAACTCCCGCTAATACGTACATCAAAATCGGAGAAGCGATCAATCGAATCAGTTTCATCAGTTTTCTGTTTTTACAAATAAGCAATACCTTCTATTTCTACAAGCAGTTCTTCCCTGCATACATCGGCATAAAGATAGACAATAGGAACATCGGGACAAAGTTTGTCCATATCTTCTTTTACAATCTTCGCATCCTCTTCATGCTTCAGATACACACGGAGAAGTTCCAGCTTGCCGGAATGTTCCGGAAGTTTCTCTCTCCCTTCTTCCAGACCAATCAGATGCTGGATATTCTCCAGTGTGATTTCCGTCTGCACAAGCACGTCGCCCGTCACGATACTTTCTTCACCACGAATGGCGGCTGTGCCGGATATATAAATCATCTCCTGTTGATGATCGGACAACGATTTGCCTCTTTCAAACTTGGGAGTTCCCTTCTCCGCATCCGTCCGGTGGCTGATCAGGACTTCATCCGAATAGACATGGGCAGCTCTCTGCCAGTCATTATCCAACGGGATAATCTCTATTCCTCCTTTGACGGCATTGAAATCGACTAGTATTCCACCATGCTGCGTCCCGATTCCTGTGGCTGCCGGATATCCGGAAGCCCATTCCGAAGAAGCATAAAACTGCGAACGTATATCATTAAAATCCTGATAACACTGATTGCCGTACACAATATCCGTGATGCGTTCCAGATAATTCCACTGGCGGACAATATCACCGAAGCTCATCTGCTCCGCTTTCAGAATTTCTTCCGCTTTCCCGAACACCTGCTCCGACTGTTCGCGGACAGGAAGAGTCAAATCGTCGGCATAAAGTCCTCCCGCTATTATTTCCCGATAATGACCGGAAGTAACCCGAAGGTAGCGGACGGAAGAAGTCATCTGTTCTTCTACCGTCACTTCCTCACCGGCAGTTGCCGGCAACGAATGGACTTCCATGACCAGTTCTCCCACCAAAGGCTTTTGGGCTACGAGCGAAAGAACCGGACGGGGAGAAACGAAATGATCGTCCACCCATTGTTCCAGAAAAGACCGTTGGAGCTGATATTCCCGATTATCCTCACAGAATGTAAAGAATACAAGACGGACCACTTTTCCCCCATGTTCCTTTCCTTCCCCGCGAACGGCTGACAGAAGTAATTCTTCCGCCATTCGTTCCCAGCTCTTTCCTGCCGCTTTATAGATTTCACATTTTATCCGATAATATTTCATATTGCAAACTTCAATGTTTTTTTTATGCCACAGACATCAATTAATGATACGAAGCTACCCCCGCCGGTTTGTCTGTACTATATACGGAAGACATCGTCTGTAGTTCCGGAGTATTCTCCAGAGAGTAGAGCACATTCTTCTGGCGGTCTACCAGCAGCAGATGTACTTTCTCCTTCGGGTTCACGTGTCCCGTCCAGTTCGTAATCAGGAAACGTCCGTCGGAGAAGTACTGAAAACCTCCGAGAAACTTCAAAGGCTTTCCGGGAATATCCGCATTCGATATTTCCCAGATCGTTTTTCCTTCTGGAGTCACTTCTATCAATCTGGGGTTCTGATCTTTATCGGCAACAGCTATCAGCGTATGTCCGTTAGGCAGACGAGTCAGAGAATGAGGACCGCCGGGAACATCCAGCTTCCACACCACCTTGCCGTTTGCATCATACTCCTTCACACACTGGTCTCCATAATGAGCTACGAGGAAATGACCGTTATCCAGCCGCCGTGCATTACGCATGAATGCGAATCCGCCATCCTTCACACCTTTCGGCAGGATGCAGGTTTCTTTCACAATCTTCCCTTTGGGGGATATCTCCAGCATCCGTCCTGTAACACATTCGCCAACGAAAGTATTACCATTTTTCAGGCGTTGGCAGGCAAAGACCGGACTTTTTGATTCATAATGGAAAATGGTATCGTTCTGACGGGTCATTTCGAGCACTCCGTGTCCGGTGGTGAAGAGGATATTGCCGTTAGGCAATATCCACAAATCATTGGAATCGGGCGCTTTGTGCTTCCACACCATTTGGTTGTTTTCCATCACAAATACGATTCCCTGCGAATAATCGGCTCCGGCAAACGTCTTGGTCTGTGCAAACAGAGAAGAGGCAGAGAGCAGAAGCGACAAAAACGCAACACTACATATCTTTATCATTATTATTCTAAGTATTAATATAAACAGATATCTTCTTTACAAAGACAACACATACTCTTCCAGTTCTTCCAATTCCTTCTCAGTGACAGGCTTATGAGGTCCGTGAACTTTCAGCATATCCTTCATTGAATAGCTGCGCCCGTCATAAAGATAGGGAGCTGTACGCCAGCATTCATTCAGTGCCGGAACATCCATAGACAGTCCCTTGTCCGGACCCGTTGTCCAGTCTACCTTATACTGTTTCTGATCTGTATAGTACTCTCCGGAATGGCAGCTCGCACAGTTTTCTTCAAAAATCTTCTTTCCCTTCTTTGCCTTACCGGAAAGTTTACCGTTCACAAGGTATGGGCTTGGCAACGGTTTCAGGGATTTCAGATATTCGTCGATGGATTCGTATATTTCGTCTTCACCTTCCATAAACAGAATATACTTCACACCCGAACGTACCGCTACTTCGGCATTCTTACGGATACCGGTCGCCATACAGGGCGGAGTCTGATGCGAAAGCAAGAGTGTCTTGGTATTCTTCGGATTTCCCATGCCGTCATTCAGCAAGTCCCAGTTAAGTCCGTCCATGCGGGCGTCATTCGGATGACAGGTAGCACAGCTCTGCCAGTTCTGGAAACAAATAGTAGCGTCATGGAAATACATATCACCCTTTCCGACTTTCGTGAAAGCCAGCGGTGCACCCAAAACCTGCTTCTTCAGATTCTTGCCGTTCAAATCCATAGACACCAGTTCCGAAGTATAATAGTTGGCTGTGTAAATCTTATCTCCGGTAGCAACCACCGAACGGGGGCCTTTCCCCTGTGTCGGGATAAAGTCGCGGATACCATATAAGAATCCCGCATCATTCGGAATATTATTCCATGACTTCACGGAAGGAGTCACCATCTCCCCCTGCTTTGCCTTCGCCAAACGTTCGTGCAAAGCAATGCGGTCAATACGAACCAGCTCCTGACTTCCGGCAGCAGCTACGATAATCTGTTTATCATCCGGAGTGACAATCACCGACCACGGGTTGGCGGCTCCCTTCTGGGGAGTGTCCAACAATACGGAAGTCAGCAGTTTTCCAGCTTTCAGGTCGATAATGGACAGCGTGTTCGTAGCCATCCATCCGCGGTCCAGCTGATTGGTAGGCAACTGATAACGGGCAATCAAGTGAGTGACATACGCATACGTCTGATTTTTATCTACCGCTACAGACTTCGCATCGGTAGCGCCGTTCGGCAACATGATGCGTCCCGTCACCTTCTTTGAAGGGACATCTACGATATCGAGCTGCACTGCAATAGGATAAGCCGTAGAGGACATTTCCGGCAGATTATTGGCAATCAGCAGGCAAGAGTCGCCCGCAAACGGAGCCATAGCCACCGGTTCACGACCGACCGCAATCTTTGTCTTTACCTTACGGGTTGCCGGATCAATTTCCCACAACTCATTGTTGAAGCGTTGTGTCACCCAAAGCGATTTGGACACCGGACTGTACAAGATATCCGAAGGCGTAGCACCGCTCTTTGTTTTTGACTGCACCGAAAGTTTCTTTCCATCCAGTTCGTACATCATGCCGGTGTTTCCGTCGCATACCACCCAAAGGTTGCCGGACGGGTCTTGTGTCATGGCGTTGACGGGCGAGGAAAGGGTCACTTTCTGTTCCGCCTTCTGTCCGTCGGACGACATTTTGATTAATTCATTGCCTGCCCTGTTCGTTACAAACAAGGACTTTCCACTGTCCGCCAGAAACAAACGATCCGGCGAAACCGTCTTTGCATCTTCTTTCCAACTAGCGCAAAGAAGTATAGCTACGATACTAACAGGTATCAATATCTTTTTCATTATTTCTGTTGTTTAGTTTGAAGAGATTGAATGTACTGGCGAATATTCTCCTGTTCCTCCATGCGGGCTTGTTTCCGCTTCTTATCGTAGCGGTCGTAAAACTCCCGATCATGATCCGACCAGTTGTTCGCTTCCCGGTAGTCACCGATCTGAGGAACGAGCAAGTCGATCCAGAGAGGGAGTTTAGGTATTTGGTGCGGTGTCTGCTTGGTACCTCCATGTCCGCTTTCCAGACGTTTAATCAGATTACTCGTGTTAGAACCTGCAAAATAAGGGGGCAGCAATGTAGGTTCGGACAAAGCACTGATCCAGTTTACTTCAGGATGATGGGCATCGCCTCTCCATGCTCTGTCGGGACCATCCGGACGGGCATGCGTCAGACTGAGATATGAGTCCGTATATTTTCTTTTACTCTGTTTGTCCACTACCTTCAGTTCTCCTTTCAAGCTCATCGGGTGTTTCACTCCGTCATGACAAGAGATACAATTTCGGTCCCAGATAGGCTGAATCTCTTTCAGATAGCTGAAGTTACGTTCTCCCATTTCATCTTCCGGAGCCAATGCCTTGATTCCTTTGTCCATTGCCATGGATACCCGATGACCTGCCACCGGAACCGTATTCTTGTGTTCATGGCATCCTACACAACTCTGAACTTCGTTCGGCTGCAAGGTAGACCAGCTGCGCATCGTCTGCACTACCCTTCCCTTATCGTCCAACGCCTGGAAGTAAAGCGGTCTGCGGGCAGGTACTTTAAAGAAAGCGGAACCGTCGGGATATACATCCGTCACTCCGATCACTCTCTTCACGTCCCAAGCGGCATTGCCGACTCCTACCGGAGAACTTGCCAATGCGCCACCTCCCTCATCATTACCATTCACCTCGCCCACACCGGCTGCACGGAATTGAATTTCTACGATACGAAGCTGTTTGATCGTTCCGGGAGCCACTCCTTTCAAGCCATTCCCTTCATAGATATTCTGCATATAATATACTCCTTCATTCTTCGTATAGTCTACAGAAGTCGAGCGGTGGAACGGACGTTTACGGGGAGCAAGCAAGATAGGCTGATTGCAGGATATCTTCGAATCAGCAACCAGTAATTCGCGTTCTCCGTTTGCATTCATCCAATAAATGCCAAACTCCATCGGATGTCCGATATGGTATCCCAGCGGAGTATAGGAAATCAGAAATTCCGTCTCGTTCAGCGGGAAAGGATGCTGGAACTGGTCAGTAAACTGTCCGTAGCTATCTATACGCTCTGCCTCGGGCTTGCGCACCGGAGCAACAAACATGACACCTTCATTCTCATCTCTTCCGGCTTCGGGATCAATAATACCCAATTTACCGTGCTGGGGATTATGATGTCCCATGAAGACAGTCATCACTTTACGTGTACCGGGAATCTGACGGGTATGCGCTACCGTTGTCGGGAACCAGCTGTTCATTCCGTAATATTCGGCCTGTCCCGTTCCGTCAGGATTCATCTGGAACAGAGGTTGCGCCCATACTTGACCACGGTCATTATAGTCCCAACGAGTGTAAACTACCCGACCATCGTCAAGCAAAGTCGGCGTAGTAGTATGCACCTGGTCGAAACCTACCTGACGCATATAACGGCCTTCACGGTCGCAGAGGTACATATTGCTGACTTCGGTAAACCAGCAATCCACCGCACTCCCGCTACGGGTAGAGTTGAAAAGTATATTCTCATCCGGCAGGTAGATGCCTTCGATATCGGCATGTCCTTTTCCGAAAGTCAGTTGCTTGACCGCACGTGTCTTTAAATCCATCTCATACAAATGGAAATCATCGTCTTTTGCAGACTTCTTCCAGGAGAAAAGCAGGTGCTGACCGTCAAAATGAAGATTAGGGTCACGATATACACCGTCTTCGTCCGTCAGCAGTGTTTCTTCCTCCGCCCAGATACCGTTCATCTTAATCTTCGACAGCGAACCGCCTGCAAAGTAGTTGCACTCGGCACGGGCATCGGAAACGCCTTCGGTATAAGCAAAGAAAGAAGGACGCAACGTTCTGAACTTCGTAAAAACAATCTCCGGCTGATTGGCAGTGAAAGTTTCCAGACGTTCGGCACGTCTTCTCTCGCACGCTTTCAGATAAGACTGGAAAGCCGCTTCAATACTTTCCGGAGTATCATTGACAGCAGTAGTAATATTCAGTTTCTGCATACGAAGGGAAAGCTGCCGGCTGAAAGAACCTCTGAACCAGTTTACATCTTTTCCGTCCTTTATGTCTTTCGCATCATTTCCATCCTGTAGCCACCAGTCATAATAAACCGGATAATCATGCATCAACATCCGGTGTGTATCTCTCACTTTACGTTCCAGCTCTTCCCTGTGATTCTCTTTCTTCTTTATCGTCTGAACCTCTGCAAACTGCTTCTGCATTTCGGCGATAAAACCTTTTGTGTCGGTTGGCTGGAAAGAAGTGTCCTTCGCCTGCCAGGCAAGGAACGGGACGAGCATGCAACATACCATCCCCCACTTCAACCACTTTATTAATTTCGATCTTATCATTTCAAATTCCTGTTTACCTTAAATTTACCTTTCTGAACCGGATATTACAGACCTTTCTTCAACTCTTTGTAAGCTTCTACAATCTGAATACCGCTTGAAGTACCGATGCGGGTAGCACCCACCTGAATCAATGCCAGTGCCGTATCGAGGTCGCGAATACCGCCCGCAGCTTTCACACCGATCACCGGACCTACCACACGACGCATCAATGCAACATCATGCACGTTGGCGCCTGCCGTACCGAATCCGGTAGATGTTTTCACGAAATCCACTCCAGACTCTTTAGCTATGCGGCACACTGTTTCTTTCTCTTCATCCGTCAGATAGCAAGTTTCAAGAATGACTTTACAGATCACTCCCGCAGGCTTACAGATAGAAACCATATCTTCTATTTCTTTCTTCACGATTTCAGTCTGTCCCTTCTGCAAAGCACGGACATTGATGACCGTATCAATTTCGGTAGCTCCCTTGGCAATGGCATCACGGGTTTCGAATGCCTTGCACTCTACGGTATTCTGCCCCAGAGGGAAACCGATGGCCGCTCCTACACGTACACCCGAACCTTCCAGCAGTTTGACACAGGTTTCCACTTCCGCAGGGTTGATGGCTACCATCGCAAACTGATACTGACGGGCTTCTGCACAGAGTTTTTCGATGTTCTCCGCCGTTCCGAAAGGTTTCAGAAAGGTATGGTCAATCATTCCTGCCAGTTGTTCTACTGATAAATTTGCAATCACTTCGTTTATATTTTTCTTTTCCATTGTTTTGAGTCGTTTAATATGTTAGTTAATTGTTAGTTCTTAAAAAGTCAATACACATTTCAATACTTCACCCCGCTTCACGGCAGCGAAGGCTTCTTCTATTTCTTCGATTTTGAAACGGTGTGTGATGAAGTCGGAAGCGGAAAGTGTGCCTTCTTCAATCCATTGTGCCAGCGTGGTCATAGCCGCTTTCTCTTCCGAACGGGTAGGCCACTGGTGCATATGCAGGTCGAAGTTGTAAGGCGCTTTCGACAAATCGAATGTCGGATTCTTCGTCATGACACCATATACACAGACATCACCGCCCATTTTTACCAACGGCAATACGGAATTGACTACTACATCGAGCCCTACGGCATCAATCACGGCATCGTATGAACGACCGGCAGCAGCTATAAACTCCGGCGTGCTGATTTCAGCAGGTGTATATCCGTTGTCTGCTCCCATCCGGCGGGCTACTTCCAGTTTGGCAGGAAGCATATCGACGATATCAATCTGACCCAAGCCGAACAGCTTGCCCAACTTGACGAAGCTCAGTCCTACAGGACCGGAGCCTACCACTATCACTTTCTTTCCCGGAGTCAGGTTGAAATCCTTGAAAGCGCCCAGCACTTCACGCCAGGTGCAAGAGATCACCGCTTCTTCCGGCTGCACATGAGCAGGAACCGAGTTCTGAATTTCAAAGCTGTCCCAGCATCCCTGTTCGGGGGTAGCCAGTCCTTCTTCTTTCAGTACCTCGAAATCGTTCACCACTACATATTCGCTGAAACCGCCCCAGCCGCTGTTAATACCCTGCGCGCCAAAGTCGGAGATCAGACCGCCGATAGCACGGTCGCCTACTTTAAAGTTGCGTACCTTCTCGCCTACAGCCACTACAATTCCTGCATTCTCGTGTCCCAAAGCCAGAGGATAAGTATCTACTCCGGGAAAATGTCCCGCAATCAGTTTGCTGTCGGTCGCATTGCACAGTGCCACCATTTCTGTTTTCACCAACGCCTGATAAGCATTGATGACAGGAGTTTCGACCTCTCGTATTTCTATTTTGCCGGGAGCCGGCACAATTACAGATTTCATCGTATTCTTATTCATTTTTATAGGTTATAGTTCAGTTTTTGCTATCTCTGTGTACATCTCACACAAGGCGTGATAAGCCTGATCGAAAACAGGCATCCACGCTTCGTACTTCTTCACGTTTTCGGGAATAGGCTGCACCGTCTGCTCGATACGGACAAAACGGTCGATTACAGAGAAATCAGGGAAAACACCCGCACCGATACCCGCAAGGATGGCCGCTCCCATCGAAGTTGCCTCTTCGAGATAGTTAGGCACACGGATTTCCGCCTGATAGATGTCCGCCATCATCTGACGCCAGACAGGATTCTGAGCACAGCCGCCGATCACCGTCATGCGGTCGATAGGAACATGCTTGCGGAATATATTGATGATAAATCCGAGATTCAAGGTTACTCCTTCCATTACGGCACGCAACATATCACCATGTTTGTGTCCCAGCGTCAGACCGATGAAAGCCCCTTTGGCATCAACGTTCCAACGGGGAGTACGTTCACCCAGCATATAGGGAAGGAACAGGAGTTTATTCGCACCTATCGGAGAAGCAATGATCTGCTCGTCGATCAGTTCGAACACGCTGCGTCCCGATTGAGCTGCCAGTGCCTGTTCATTCTGGCAAAGCTGGTTGATCATCCAGTTGTAGGATGATCCTGCCGCCTGCATCGTTCCCGACGGATGCAGCATACCGGGCACTACATGCGCCCAGTTCATGGTACGGCGTTGTTCGTCTACAATCGGCTTTTCGACCGTCAGTGCTACCCAGGAAGAAGAGCCCAGATAATTGTACGCAGTGCCCGGAGCCACACAGCCGACACCTACTCCGGCACAGCTACCGTCGCCGCCGCCACAGATGACGGGTGTTCCGGCAAGCAGTCCTGTCTCACGGGCAGCTTCGTTGGTGATTTCTCCGATCACGTCAATCGACGAACGGACTTCGGGGAATAAAGAAAGATCGAGCTCTGCGGCTTCTATGATCTCTTCACTCCATTGCCAACGGTTCAAATCGTAGGCATTGGTTCCCGATGCATCCGAAGGGTCTGTGGCGATAGTACCGCACAAACGGTAGTTGATGTAATCTTTCGCATTCAGCATTTTGGCAGTCTGCGCAAAGATTTCCGGTTCGTGCTTCTTTACCCACATCAGTTTCTCCACAGAGTAAGAGGCGCTGATCCGATGTCCCGTGATTTCGTAGAAATGGAGCGGGTCTATCTTTTCGGTCAACTTTGCTTCTTCTTCCTGCGAACGCTGGTCGCAATAGAGCATGTGCGGACGAAGCGGATTACCGTCTTTATCTATGCAAAGACATCCCATCATTTGTCCGCTAAGAGCTACTCCGGCAATATCATTGGGTGATACCAGTTCGAGAAGTGCCTGTGTTGTGTCAACGATGGCTTTCCACCAATGGTGCGGATTCTGTTCCGCCCGGTTGCCGGAAGCATAGTCGGTAGGATAAGCAGCGGTACGCGAAGCTATCAACAGCCCCGATTCATCGAACAAAGTGGCTTTGTTCCCGCTGGTACCCAAGTCATGTGCTAATATATACATTTTATATTTTCCTTTTCAGTTAATTGAATTAGAGTGCCGCATTCGTGTATCCGGTAAGGCCGACGAAGATTCCTCCGACGATGCCGCCCAGTATAATAACTACCCAACGGGGAAACGCTTCTTTCAGCAATCCGCCGCGTGTGCCTTTCGGTGCGCAGAGCACGTCTGCAAAGATGAATCCCATCGCAATCGCCCATCCCATGTCTACCCAGGGGGCACTGCCGCGATTCCCCTGATGGATCAGGCTGAATTGCATCGGCAAGCCGTCGGCATCATTCAGCAATCCGGTAGAGAAGCCGAATCCGGGCAGTTTATGATTGACCAGCCAGAATGTTCCGATGATAAGGGCGGCTGCCATGAATCCGCCTATCGGACCGAAGTCCTTCACCAGCTTGGGCCAGCTCATCAATACGGTAAATGTCACGGCAAAAGCTCCGAAAATAGTGGTAATGATTCCGGCATGATACATACCGAACATCTCATTATAGGTTTGTAACCATTCGCTCATTGTGTTCTCCTCCTTATTTTATCTTTCGGGCACAGTCGCACGAACGGATTTTCCAAACTACAATTCCCGCCAGTGCACCGCCTATCAGACAACAGACCAGTGTAGGCACTGCATAAAAGAAATTGGTAATGTCTCCCTGAAAGCGGACGATTCCCCAGGCTATACCGGCAGAACCGATACACCAGCCCTGATCGAGCCATATTTTTCCCGGAGGATTCAAGATCGCTCCGTTATAATGATTCATATACCACATGATGCCGATAATCAGCGTTGCCGCCAGCCAGCCGCCCATCAGACCGTAAGTCTTCCAGAGTTCCGGCCAGATGCCGAAAGCGAAACCACCACAGATGGCGGAGCCGGCAAAGGTCGATAGATAGTATTTCATATTATAGATAATGTGTTCTTGGGTTGATAATGTGTTTTCAGATTGGTAATCAAGGCTTATTCCAGTGACAGTTTAGCTAGTGTGAAAGGCTTGTCGTGCTTGGTATTTACCTTGTCCGGTCCGGTCACCAGGTCGAAACAGGATACGATCACCTGACCGTTCCATACGATGGGTTCGCCCGGTTGGTCCAGTCCGCCATCGCTTCCATCACAATCGGGGCTTTGGGCGATACGCTGAATCTTTCCGTCCTTATCTACACGGGCAACGGCATTTGCAGAGAAATCTGCTACCCAAATATTTCCTTTATCATCGATGCACATACCGTCTGTGGTACGAAGCTGAGTCGTATCCTGTGCCCAGACATCGTTGCTGACAACTTTTCCTTCCGCGTCCATCTTGATACGATGGATTGCGCCATCACCGAAGTTACCTACAAAAAGGTCGCCCGCTTCGTTAAACACGATTCCATCCAGTCCGTATTGTACTTCCGGGTTCTTGGTGATTACCGTAGTCAACAGATTCTGATCTGCCGAAGTATTGGTTACTGCAATGTCACGGTCGTTCATATCAAAGCAATATACACCGCTGACAAGCAGACCGGAAGGGTCTTTGATCTGTGACAAAGAGCTTTGAGTCACATATAATTTTCCGTTACGGATACGGATACCATTGGGATGCTCCATGCCGGATGCTACTGTAATAGTTTCCTTCAACTGGTCATTTTCAAACTTCAGACGAAGTACACGTCCTTTGTTCTTTGCTTTCTCTGCACCGCTCCAGCCCTGATTGTCACTGATAAACAGGTCGCCCTCTTCATTGAAGGCAAGTCCCATCGGAGAAGCCCATCCGGTTTCTTCCAATACAGGCACATCCAGCCATTTTGAAACGGCTCCATCCTTAGTAATACGCATCAGGCAAGCAGGCTGTGTGATATCTGCAAAATTGGGACATGCCAGAATCAAATCTCCATTGGGAGCAATGGCCATGCCATCCGGTGTCGGACAATAGTCCGGCAATGATACAAACAGTTCACTCTTTTGCGGAAGAGTATTCTCTCCACTCTTTTGTTTGGGAGAAGTACATTGAATACAAGTTGCTCCAATCAAAGAAGCAGAAATCAGAGATAGTAAATAATACTTTTTCATGGTTAGCTGATACAAATGTTTATGTTTATAATTTGAGTCCGTTAGTTCGGTACGCAAACTTACTGGAAAATCTCAGCAAAGAAGGAAAACGACAAATCAATAAAGGACAAAATTTGTTCATTATGACGCAAAAACGCCCCTTTTTTCATTAAAAAAGGATATAATCCTTCAACAGAATGATTCATTTCATCTCTTGATTATCCACCGACAGAGAACTCAATAATAATAGAAATCACATTATTTTATGAACGAATCAGATGAACGGAACCACTAAAAAGAAGAGTTTATTTAGAAGGTGCCTCCGGTGTGGATGGAAAGATTTACCGGCTAGAATCTGCCGAAAAAAGAGAATATGAAGTCATGCGATTAATGAAACAATCCGGCTGAAAATACAAAGCGGCGCTTTGTGTGAGCTAAAGCTTAGCTTTAGGAGTCGTAAAGCTAAGCTTTAGCCTCCCCAAAGCGCTATGTTATTAACCGATGCAAAAATGCACTTTTTCGGGGGCCTCCCTAACACACGCACACACGTAAGCGCACGCGCATACACATACACACACGAACATAACTAAATACGCGTAAACTATATTATATACGCGCGCCTGTGTGTGGAAAAATTGTGGAGTGCATTTTCTGCATTTTTGCATTTTTCACCTCCGACAAGCTGTTCATAAAGAAAAGATTTATACGCATACTCTTCCATAATTCATCCCCTTTGCCCACGTATTCCGCTATTTTAAGGCTAAAAAGCACATTTTCTCCCGAAAAGTTTTTGTAATATCAGAGTTAATCGTATTTTTGTGTAC
>ERZ860668.693-NODE-693-length-24425-cov-15.350226_pt1 | contig 24425 bp, 23 predicted proteins | sample MGYA00510062_ERZ860668 | MGnify/ENA primary metagenome ERZ860668 (study PRJEB30046, sample SAMN00715258) | human gut metagenome | study: EMG produced TPA metagenomics assembly of the A metagenome-wide association study of gut microbiota in type 2...
TCGGCTCGGTTCTCAGTTTTCTTACCGCTCTGTATCTCCGCTGCCGCTCTGCTCCAACACTAATTTTCTCTTTTTCTGCTGTACTTGGGAAGTACACACCTTTTTTATAAGGCAGGTACGAGGTAACGGAGGCTTTGGATAGCTTGAGTTCTGACGCAGTGGAGAGGACTGCTTCTTTATAGTTCCGTGTTTCTCTATGCTTATAAAAGGTGTGCTGCACCGTCTCCGCTATGTCTGACTCATACACTCTGGCTGTGATGAGCAACTTGCGAACCTTGATAGGGTTGAGGGACAATGCATCAGCGATGGCTTGGAGGGAGTTGTTTTCATAGAGGGCTACCGCAGCATCCATCTGCTCCTTTAAGTTTTTCCCCGCATCGTATTCAGGCTTCAGCTTCTTTCGGCCACCGCCAGGCTTCCGAAATTTATACGCTCTTTTTTCTCCCATAATTATTCGTGCAGTTCCAGCGGCAGACCATCCGGGTCATGAAAGAAAGTCATCTTTTTTCCGGTATAATCGTCAGCCCGAATCGGCTCACATTCAATCCCACCCTCTGCAAGCTCTTTCACCGTCTGCTCCACGCTATCAACGCAGAACGCAAGGTGACGCAGTCCACATGCCTCCGGGCGGTTCACACGCTTCGGCGGGTTTTCCTCAGCGAAAATTTCCAGCTCCGTGTGCTCATTGACACGCAGATCCAGCTTCCAGTCTTTACGCTCTAGACGATAGTTTTCCCGGATGACAGTAAAACCCAATTTGTTCACATAGAAATCCTTTGCGGCTTCGTAGTCTGATACGATAATTGCGATGTGGTGTATTTTTGATAAATTCATTTTGTGTCACACTCCATTTCTTTTATTCCCGTCGCAAACTATATATCAGCCTTCAAAAACACCGTGTGAACTTCTGGAGTTCAGGTTGTCCACACGGCGTTATATTACTTCAGCTTCTCGATAATATCGTCAGCACTGACACCCTCGGCCAGCAGCTTCTTCAGCACAGCCTCTGCTTCGTTCTTCTTCGCTGCTTCGGCGGCCCTCTGATCGGCAGCGGCTTTCTTGGCTTCCAGCTTCGTCAGTTCTTTCTGGGTCGACTTGAGAGCAGTCTTCTTCTCTTTCAGGTCAGCTTTCAGTGTGTCGATGTTGGCGGTAATGGACGTGATTTCAGCAGTCAGAGAAGCGATGGATTCCTGCTTTTCTGCAATCTGAGATGCAAAGTCGTTGGTGATTTTCGGTTTGTTTTTGCTACCTTTTGTTCTGGGCATTACTATTAACCTCCATGTAAAATAACTACTTTATCTTCTTTACATTTTGACTTAATTTTCGATTTGCCGCATATTTACTTTTACCCATTGTCCATCTTTTCCCCTTGTTCTCATCAGGAACTTTCCAAAATTCCAATAGCCAAGCCCTTGTACATTAACACATGCAAAAATTTCGTGTGTTAAGTAATAGTCGACAGTATGGTACTTTGGCACAATAAATGTGTCATCATATTCCACTTTTGCATAAAATTCATTGATTTCCTTATGGTCAAACGTAATTCGCGGGGGATTCTCCTCATCGAAAGAAATTCCACTCAAAGATCTCCCCTCATCTACATCTTCAATAATATAATTTGAGTACTTCTGATTCATACTATCATCATCATCGGACTCGAATACAATTATTGGCGACATTGAACTTTTAACTTTGGGAAAGTATACAATCATGCTTTTCAGTTTGAAGATATATTCGCTATCATGTATGAAATGCACAAAGCCTATTTTAAGTACCGAGAACAAAAACGAGAAAAGGAACGAATCATGAACCTATAAATCACTGTTCCATTCACTATGCCATCCCCGGAAGGAGATCACATTATGGATTCTGCATTTATTCACCAAGCTGCTAACGAACTTGTCCAAAATGCTGGAACTCGCAACATCAAACAGATTGCGCGCAGTTGCAGCCTAGACATCAGTGAAACATCTCGCATTAAAGATATGTTGGGTTTACTTTCGCTCTATTTTGATAAGCCACTGATTCTTATCAATCGCCAGCTGGACAAACAGACAAAGCAGATGGTGTGCGGCTATGCACTCGGACATTATCTGGAACATCAGCTGCTGATGGACTTGCATACCCTGAACAAGTTTCTGACCATTAAGGACAAACACATCCTTCTTTACGAGCATAACGCTTTCACATCCCACCTGATGCTGGACAGTGATGAAGTCTATCAAATGACGAAGCGCGGGCTGGATGCTGCTCAGATTGCCGCTGCTAAGGGAATCCACCTCAATCTGGTGCTGGTGAAGCTGCTGGAACTGCATCATCTGGGGTACGATCTGCGTCACTACCACGCCCAGCATCATGCGTTTATCAAGCAGTTCAACCTTCCGGCACATTTTCAGTTTGATGTGGCCGCCGGATGAACTTATGTTCTTATAATTCTAAAACCCGTAATGAACGGCACGTTATGCCTGTCCATCACGGGTTTTTCGTGTTATTTCAGTTTAGCGAGGATTTCATCGGCACTCATGCCTTCGGCAAGCAGCTTTTTCAGAACGGACTCTGCTTCTGTCTTTTTCGCTTCTTCTGCAGCTTTGGCGTCTGCCTTTGCCTTTTTCGCCTCCAGTTTGACAATCTCCTTGTCGATAGCTTTCAGCGAAGCTTTCTTCTCTTTCAGGTCAGCCTTTAAAGTGTCAATGTTGGCGGTGATGGATGCGATTTCCGCTGTGAGTGCTTCCCTTGCAGACTGCTTTTCTGCAATCTGTGTTGCAAAATCGGTGGCCACAGTTTTGGGCTTATTCTTGCTACCTTTTGTTCTGGGCATAAGATATAGAACCTCTTTTCCTTTATAATAGTTGTTTAAATATACCACTATAATGATTAGAAGACAATATATTACTTCCGCATTATCCAAATGATAGTTTTGTGTGTATATCTTTATCACTTTAGGTATTCTTTAATCCGCTTTGGCTCAAGATAATGTGCAATATCCATTTTTGTATCATTCCATAACACATAGCACTTATAATTACTTCCTCGGTATTTAATTCCATCAAATCCTGCTGCGCGACAGCATCCTGCCACATAATTAGGCAATAAATATTCCTTTTTCACCTTAGCCTTTTCATCGGAAACAGATTTTCGCAAAGCCGTAACAAAGCTATTTCGTGTTCCTACCATCTTAGATAAATCTATTAGTTTTACATTTCCGCTTGGTTTAAGTTGAATAATCTGAACATATTTATCTCGTTGACCCTGATGCCCAGCAACTTCTTTAACTGCACCTTCTAGCGAATTTGTAAAGTAGAAACAACTTCTTCCATATTCATTATATCTTCCCTGTGAAGGAATCCCCTCCGATGGCATCATCATATCGCTCGCCAAATATAATTCGTTTTCACTATCCGCGATGCGCGCTCTATAATAATACGGTTCATCAAACGTCATACTCACAGGCCAATCTTGAATAATCTGATACACTCTTTTCCCAATATTCGTATACGCAGCAAAATAAGGATTTTCATATAAAATATTGCACAAATTCAATATTTCATCAAAGCTAATGCCTTCAAACAACCTCAACGCACTTGCCGCCTGGTTCAATTCTGTTGTTGTTCTTTCATGACAAATTGAACTTTCTGTATAGAATTTCTTGCTTTTAGTATCATATCTAAAATCAGGAATATCCCCTATATATCCCAATGTCTGAATGTTTAAATTGCTAATTGCTGCCGGGAGAAACTTTCGACCTTTAGACCCTCGTTTCAATTCAACTATTTGCTGTCCATCCAAACTTTCCTCTTTCAAATTATTAGGATAGGAAGTCGCTGTTGGATGTTCCAACCATTCGCCAGAGAATTCTTCCGGTTCAATTGCGTCAATTCTGATCTGATTGATTTTTTTTGCTTTTGAGGATTCGATATACTCTACATCATTCATCCTTTCAGGATAATTACATTTTTTCTGACTTGTTGGCATACTTAATACCCATCCAATGTATTTAACAATCTTCTCTGTATTCTTGTCCACGGTATATTGCTGTGTTGCCTACTGCTCACCACAAAGAGGTATGCAGAATTTTGAGCAGTAAGAGCTACGATTTCTCGTGGCTCCAGTATATCATAAAATCAGTCTTATAGGAAAACTGATTGAAGATTTTGTTAGTCTTGTTTATAATATATCGTCTCGACAAAGCTCACTATTATAAGGCTTCTACATACGGAAATACATACATGCACAGCATAAACAGTGTGAAAGCCACAGCAAATCCCAAATAGGCTATTCCGTATTTGTGTATTCCATCCACCGACTCCACCTCAGTTTTAAGCTGATTCTGTTCTTTCTGTTCTGCATCAGATTTTGGCCATACAATGGAACCGACCGCCGCACCGATAATGCTGAGAAGAATTCCAATAAAGAATGAATCAGCCCAAATCGGTAATGTTACGCTCATCATCACACTATAGCTTTTTACTCCAACACAGCCGACAAACCCTAACAGCATTCCTAGGAAAGCTCCCATCGAAGAAAGCATTTTGCTCCAAACACTTCCCAAAGCAACAACTGCCCAAGAGCTGGCAATAACCGTACCGCCAAAATACATAATCCAAAAAATCTGCGGAGGATTAAAATATGCCAGAATCAAAACTAGAACACTTGCACCAATCATTCCAACGCGCGAGATTCTTAACTGTTTATCAACCTCGCCACCTTTAAGATTCATCAAATCGTTTGTAATTGAGAATCCAATCAGTGACAAAAAGGTGGATGCGCTCGAAATACCTGCTGCAAGGATTCCAGTCAGCAGAACAACGCCTACCAATTTTGGCATCAGATTCATTGCAGCCCAAATAATGCTCTGTGAAGCTACCAAATCCGGGTTTATGCTCTGAACAAATGCAGCCGAGAAGTAAAGCAGTGTTGTAATCATAATAACAAGTGCAGATGACCACACTGCCGATTTCAGAACCGTCTTTTCATCTTTCGCCATAAGATAGCGGCTCGTCTGCCAAGGGCTGATCATAACAACCAACGCCCACACAATGCCGTATGTAACTGCCCATGTGATATTCTCTGCACCGGTAGGATAGAGATATTCCAAGTTACCGCCAGCAGAAATAATTCCAGGTTTTGTAGTTGACAATGCAAGGTTTTGAATTGCCGGAATCCAACCACCTGCAGCTTTTACAATAAAGGGAATGCCAATAATTGCGGCCGTCAAAAACACCAAGAACATAATTGTGTCTGTAATCAAAACACCGGAAGATCCAGACCACACTGTAAACACTGCAAAAGAAACCCATGCAATAATTACGCAAAAAGAATATGACAAGCCCGTGATGGATGACATCAGTGTGCTAATGCCCTGAATGGCCGACAGCATATAAGCTGTAACTGCAACAATAGTCGTAAACCCTGCCAATTTTTGCAGTTTCTTGCTTTTGAATCGTTTTCCGAAGTATTCGGATAATGTAAATGCCCCGCTTCTGCGAACATAACGACCAAATAGCGTTGCACCAAAAAGATACCCTGTTCCCTGCATAACACCAACTATTACAATCGGCATAAAAAAGCCGCTGTAAACCTCACCTGTATCGCCTAGAAAAGCACCGGTGCTAAGAAACGACGCAACAAGAGAGCCAACAATCAGGATTGTAGGTGCTCTACGTCCCGCTACATAGTAATCATCTACATTTTTTACTTTACGTCCAGCTAATGTTCCAACTGCAATGTAAATGGCCATTGAAATCATGACACCTATCAAATAGATATTCACTTCTTTTTACCTTTTCCTTTCACCAGTAGTGTGTAGGCAATACCGGCAAAGGCAAGCCATATTCCCAAAAGGAGAACAACTACAAATTCCATTGTTTATCTCTCCTCCTCTATCGGCAACTTCAACATGTCACCAAAGCGCTTATCCCATTCGGGTGGATTGAATTTACAGCATCCACTATCATGGAAAAAAGTCAATTCGCCAAAATAAATTTTATGATTTATAACATAAAGATCCACTCTCAACTGATATGTATTCTTTGCAAGTTTTCTCGATAACCCAAGTAATTCTTCATACTCATCCGGTTTCTGACATTTCTCTTTAGCATTAGGACATGTGACTGTCACTGGAATATGATTAAATTCCAAGTCATAAAAGTCATTTGTTCTCTCATCTGTGTGCCCCTCTCCCTTGCATATCAGAAAAAGCGCCGGTTTCCCATTAAAACAAAACACCTTATATTCAACCAAATCCGATCCGTTTAAAAAGGACAAGTAGTTTTCCGCAATAATCTGTGGTTTTACATTTTTATATGGCCATTCACGCTCTGCCCAATAATAGTTTCGTTTTAGGCTTTTTTCAAGTTTTTTCTTTGCCGCTGCTTTATCGAAATTTGCTTTATCTTTGCAAATAACAACACCGCCTGAATCATGTGTCGTTTTCAAAACAAATTGATCTGGCAATTTTTCAAATTCAATTTGATCAAACTCATCCCAAACACCAAGCGTAGGGATAATGTACTTTTCACCTATGCGTTTTTCTACGTATTTTTTTGCCAGATACTTGTCTACCATTTCTGTATACTCTGGCTTTCGATCATTTAACTTCAACCATTGCAGTTTCTCATTAAATGACTTAGGATAATTCAAATCAGGGAACCTTCCCATCCGCGCCCGATAAAGCCACGATAAGTATTCTTTGTCATTCATATTTTTAAAAAATCCTCTCATGGCTAACGATTCAAAGATTTTATACGGATTCCAGAAACATTTTTTCTTTCTTTCCATTATATTTTCTCCGTTCAGCTTTCTTACCGTTTTATAATTTTAGAAAGCAATTTCTTTTCTTTATCTCTATAGAATATCCAATTAATCACACCCGTTATAGCTACCGCGACAGTAACAACTTTAACCGCATTGTATATCCACTGCAAATAATTTTGTGCTTGCAAGTTTAAAAATCTCACACAAAAGCTAAAGCAAACCACTGACAAAACATCAACGAGTATTTGCTTCATAAATTTTCTTAGAGGCCAACAAATCAAGTTTTTAGAATCATAGTTTGCCATCCATATGGTTTGATAAAGCATTGCAACCAACGTTCCTATTGCAACTCCAATCAAACCAGCCGCCTTAACAAGTACTATGGATACTGTAATGTTCATTATCGCTGCCACGATATAATTATTCTGTGTTTGCTTATAATGTCCACCTGCAAGAATCATCAAATTGTATGGCATCCTTAAGCAATGAACCGCGTTAGCCAGTACCAACAAAACTGCAAATAAAGGCTGAATATAATTTGCATCTGTAACACAATTTGTATATATTCCGATAAATGACACAACAAGTGCGCCTGTGCAACTAAAGACAAGTACAGCACCTGTGTGGATGCTCCATTCAACCCAACCAAAGAAATCTCTCAATTCATCTAGTTCCTGTCTAGCCCATAGTTCACCCATGAGCGATTGAATTCCATTTGTCATTGATGTAAACAGCTGTTTTACACCATAAATCACCAAATGATAAACCGAATAAATTGAAACATTTGAGAGTGACGAGAATACTGTAAGAACAATCGTATCCGTACCATCCAATACAACCGCTGCTACATGCTGTGCAACACCATTCCACTTTTGTTTTATCGGTTCTTCTTTGTACTCGATTTTCTTATCAATCTGATAATTTCTGTCAACATATATCTGAAGTAAAACCGGTCTTATTAAATAAATCAATGATGTCGTCAATTTGACAAATTGAATTGATGCCCCTTGCGAAATTATTACAGCACATGCAGCAGTATTAGCAATTAATGTAACTGTTTGTACATTGTATTGTATGTAGCCCTTTTGATCGGCCAACAGTAAAAGTCTATTTACAATTCCAAAATAATACTGCGCGAAAGAACTTATGCTCATAGCCAAAATCAATGTCGCAGTGTATGCAAAATTGTAACTCTGGTTACTAACAAACGGAAAGAAAAGTATTAGCCCTCCAACATACACCAGCATTATCTTCGCTAACGTTCTAAAAAATTTATTTGCTGACTTGACAATTTTACTTACTTCAACCGAATCGTTCTTCGACAGTGGTTTGTACAACGAAGATTGTACAACTGCGCCAACACCTAATTCCAAAAAAGATATAATAGATAAAAACTGTGTAATCGAGTTTACTAATCCGTTTGTTTCAGATCCATAGTATAACAAAATCAATCTCGGCAGTATAAAGCCACAGACTATTGTCGTTACTTGGAAGATCAGCGACGATATAGTATTTTTTGCAAGTTTCTTTTTTCTCATATCTATCTCCCATGCACGAGTTTAAATTTGCTCCTAATAAATGTCCATATGCTAGATACAGCCCATACAACATAGGTAATCTGAATAATGTGTTCAAATCCATACATCATATACAAAAAAGCGAAAACTGTTCCTGAAAGCATTATAATACTGTTACTTGATTTTTCGCTTTTCTTAACTATCCAGATTACAAGATATAGTGCCGCCACATATCCAAAAATCCCCATGTTGGATATAAATTCAGACCATATATTAACTTGAAATTGCATGTTAGGAACAACTTTATTAGAAACGCCATAATATACATAGGACGTAAAATATTTATAATATGGATACGGTTTTCCTTCCCACAGAACGCGCGGAATAAAAAAAAGCAAATTATATAAAAGTGTTTGGCACGGATACTGAAGCATCTTTCCTTGGTTCAGCAAATCATATATTGACACTTTCACATTACTCATTCGGCTAAAATATGTAGCGTATAGCAAATAATCATCTGCAAAGTTTGACTTACCTGTTTTGTCATTGTAGAACAAATAGTATCCAACAATTATAATTCCAAAGAAAATTGCTTTCCATATCAATCTATTGATATATCGTCTACTATGCTTATCCCATTTCAAGAAATCTATAACTAAAATTCCTGCTATCATGAAAACCATGAGTGTTCTTTTTCCATTCACCCATGTTACAAGTATCAATACAAGGTAAGTATATAGTTTTTTGTTTCGCTTCGCCAAATAGTAGAATACCATCATACCCGCAAACGATATGTATGTTAGGATTTTCATTATCGTACGATGATATAAATAGTCCACGCCTGTGTTGGAATATTCATTCATATAAAAATATGAAAATTTCAAATACACTTGCGGATGTGGAGCTAAGATGATTCCAAATAATGGCAGCACCATACATATTGCTGCCATAGCGACTATATATTGTCGCTTAGCCCCTAATTTGAAGTTCGATAACACTGATACGTTACTGTACTTTGATAATTTGTCCGCATTATAACTTAGGATTAGCATTCCGGCAATAGCAAACAAATCATATATGTATGCAACACTATCATCTATCATTGCGTAATACATATATTCATAGTATAGTTGAATTTTATCAAGTTTTCCGAAAAGACTTACAAAAATCGGTAAAACTTGCATAGCATAAAAAATCAACACACAAAAGTGTAGCATACTATAACGCCCATGATATATTTTCGTAACTGCCCTTAACGCAATGTATGTCGATATTAAAAAAACGCATAAGTCAACTATTACAACCACTTCTACTCTCCTTCTAATGCCGTATCCTTTCATCACCTCATTTTAGGTTATTTAGCAAATACGGTATATCCACTTCTTTGCACTTGTCAAATGGTTCTAAGGATGCCAGTACATTCCGCTTTTCCTTAAATTGATGTATCTTTACAATTCGAGAATCAGCTATGTTCCAGTCCTTGCATGTAAAAAATATCTTATTACTATATGGCAAATCTAGAAACTCCCTAAGGTTATCTTCTGTACATCCGTTTTGATCATTATATTTAATAAGCAGTCTATCCCAATGTATACGCTTAATACGCCTAGTCCACTTTGCTCTTATTTCATCTTCAGTACCATGATAATGTAGTAAATGTAATTCAACATCTCCTAATCTTGCAATAGGATAGCTTCCCCAATTTTTATTGGCAGACAATTTTTTCACATACTTAGACTCTTCGGGTTTAATAAATTCCATTTCCTGTCCGAGATAATATTTTATATCTTTGCAAAATTTTATATAATCATCTGCCATAAAGAACATACCAACAGTGGGAGATTGCTTTTTTAAATTGTATGCCTCATACACGACCCCCCCCAGCAGTTATTTGATATAATCGTAAATTCGCAATTAGTTAGTTTTTTTCTCCGAATATGGCATGTTAACGGAATAAAAATATCATTTCTGAATCTAATTCTTAATCCCTCGACAGTCGGCATATTTTCTCTCCCCTTATTGTTATACAGCCCAAATGTATTTGCTCCATTCTTCGCAAATACGATTCGACGCGAGCAACGTTCTAATCTCGGTTGCTCTCATACCAATTTCATCTGCTTTTTCTTCATTTTCTATAAAATACTTAATGCACGATACTAAAGCATCAACATCCTCTACTGGAAAAAGCAATCCGTTAATATATGGTTGAACAAGTGTTTTAGGGCCTCCACATGGGCAATCCGTTGATATGCTCGGAATGCCCAATGCCATCGCCTCAATCAACGCATTAGGCATTCCTTCATAATTAGATGACAAAACAAAAATTCCGGCATCCCGAATTTTCTCTAATACATTTGCATCATTTCCAGGCAATTTTACCTTTTGTTCAATTCCAAGATCACGCACCTGTTTTTCCAGAGTTTCTCTTAACGAGCCCTCACCATATATAATCAGTTCGTACTCTGGATATGCACCTTCAATTTTTGAAAATGCCTCAATCAATATTTTCTGATTTTTTTGTTCAGAAAGCCTTCCCATTGTAACAATTTTCTTTGCTCGCCTTCCATTGTAGATAGTCGGTAGCTTTTCGATGTATAATGGATTGTAGATAACCGTTCCTCTGTTTCTTAGCTTTTTATCATAGAACTTTTTTGCATCTTCAGTTTGAAACACGAACCCATCTGCATACTTCATCAGTGTTCTTGAAATATGTTTAACCACATTTTTCCCTGGAAAATGATTTGGATCATTTCTCTCTGAAACAATTACACGAATTGGCAGTCCTCTTGTCGCTGGAATAGCCAGTAAACAGCCCGGTGTATCCATCACTAAAAGTCGATCTGGTTTAATCTCTTTCAGTTTGCTTCGAAGTCTTGACACATTACTTAAATAATGGAAATATTTATTTCCACAATGATCTAATTCAAGCGAGATTCTCTTAACACCTTTCGGTACTGGATATTCATTTTGCAAAATTCTTTCTGTTAGTAGAATGCATTCTATTCCATGATGAGCCGCATAATCAGCCACCGTCACAGACACATGCTCGGCTCCTCCCCTACTAAGACTGTCAACATATATTACCAACTTTCCCATCAATAAGTTTGCCCTCCACATAATATCATATTATATACCTCAACTAGCCTATCGCAGTGAGTGGACACTGAATACTGCATTCTATCAAATGAATTTCTCAGTTCTGCCGCAACTGAACTCCACTTTCTATCATCTTCGGCTTTCAAAACGCTATCCATCAACGCATCTTCATTTTCACTTTGGAATATCAAACCATTACTATCATCTTTTACATACTCAGTAGCAGCACACGCATCTGATATAATGCACGGAACCCCATGAGCCATAAATTCAACCGGTGTCAAAGGCGCACCCTCATACCAACGTGAAGGGAATACCAATGCTCTTGCTGTTTTCATAATTTCAGGCATTTCATCATGTGTTTTCCAACCAACAAATGTAATTTCAGGATAATTATTTTCCAATTTTTCTTTTAATTCTCCGTCTCCGACAACAATTGCTTTTCCACGTACTTTTCCATTTTTCAGAAGTCGCACAAATGTTCTGCAGAAAAGGTCAGCACCTTTTTCTTCACTCAACCTTCCTAAAAATACATAATCAAAATTATTTTCTGCCTTATAAACAAAATTTTCGCCCAAATCATACGGATTCCGAACGTAGAACGTCTTATGCCTCTTTTCGACACGTTCTTTCATTTTAGAATAACTAAATTCCGAAATATACGCTAATGCGATTTTCTTATTATTAGTCAGCCATTTATTCACGCCTACTTGTCGAATTACTCTCCATATTTTCTGAGGGTAGTTTCTCTTATCGCAATTACAAAGAATACACTTTAACGACATAGGACTTTTATTGCATACCTTTTTGCTTTTATAGTCATAAAAGCCCCCGCATGGGCAAAGCGTAAAATAATCATGCAATGTTAAAATAACTTTTTTCCCTGACTGAGAACACACTTTCAGTATTGATGGCGAAAATGTATGTAGGTATCCATGAATATGGATTATAGTCGACTGCGAATCATAGTGTTGCAAAATTCTTTTAACCTTGCTTCCTATATCAGCATTCCAAATCCCATTCGCCGCCGCTTCCAGTCTATTGGGGTTATCTCTGATTCCTAAATTATCTAAGCATTCAACTCTAATTCCCTTTTCTGTCAGCGCTGGATTTGGGCTTTTATCTGTCGATACATATACCACTTCATATCCACGTCTTTTTAATTCAAGTGCACTTATAAATGCAACTTGGGCAGTTCCACCAAGCGGATAAGAACTATTATCAATCACTATTACTGTTTTCAGCTCCACTCATACCCCTCCGGAATCCATACAAATAATTAATTCATCTCACATTTTTCTTTTATTTGAATATGATTTATATTATTCGTCAATTTTTATCATCTCGCCAAGTTTATAGTTCCATTCTTCAGGCTTCACCTCGGAAAATCCTCCATTGTGATAGAAGGTCAATTCCCCTACGTAAATTTTCCCGTCTATAAGATAGAAATCCACACGTAAATGTTTTAGCCCACATGAAAGTTTACGAGCAATTTCTTTCATTTGCTCAAACTGTTCTGGAATTCTAGGTGGCACATCCGAGTTTTTATCTCTCATTCTTATAGGCAAAAAATTACCACTTGCATCAAAGAAATCTGTCCGTGGATCTTTTGCCTTATCTTTCGAGATATATACTATCTTTGGTTCACCTTCAAAACAGAAGAATTTGTAATCTGTCAAGCATTCTTCGTTTTGGGATGTCATATATTTTTCAGCAATAATTCTCGGCTTTACATTTTTATAAGGCCATTCTCTTCCAACCCAGTAAAAATTTGTTTTTAATGATTTATTTATTTTACGACTAGCTTCTTTCTTATCAAGTTTATTTTTATCTTTACAAATAACCAAACCACCTGAATCATGCGTACATTTTAGAACAAATCGTTCTGGCAATTTCTCAAAATCAATTTCATCGAAAGTGTTCCAAATCCCCAATGTCGGAATAGTATGTCCACTTCCAATAATTGATTCGATATACTTTTTGGCTTCATATTTATCAACCATCGTTGTGTAAATTGGTTTCCGATCATGAATTTTCAGCCACTGTATTTTTTCCGTATATGTTTGAGGATTGTCCAGATTTAACTTCTTTCCAACTTTGAGTCGATATATCAGTTTCAAATATGTATCATCTGGAAGAAACCTCAGACAGCTAACGAGCGCATTTTGGACTTCTCTTCCCATTATTTTTCTAACAAAGTTCATATTTTTCTTCCTAACTCTTCAATTTCTTTCATATAACAGTCAACTACTATCTTTCGATCATACTCTTTTTCAACTTTTTTTCTTCCCTTTATACCCATCTGTACCTTTTCTTCGTATGAAAGTTTAATAAACCGTATCATTTTTTCTATCAAATCCTTGCTGTTTCTTTGCTTTACTATATATCCTGTAACTCCATCTGTTACAATTTCTTGGCAACCCGCATGGTCTGTTGTAATCAAAGGTCGCGCACATGCAGCACCTTCTAAAAGTACGTTTGATATTCCTTCTGGGTGAAACGATGGAAGAACCACACAATGACACTTTTCCTCATAGGGTTTTACATCATCTACCAAACCGTGATATATAATCTCTCCTGCCAATGTTTTTTCCTTTATAGCAGCTTTATAATCTTCTTCACAGTATCCACAGATATGAAATTCGACATTGGGGTAATGTTTTTTGATTTCATGTGCTGCTTCAAAGAACTGTTCTATGCCTTTCGCTTTCATTACGCGAGCTACGTAAATAAATCGAATAGGTTCTTCTTTCCCTGGGTATGGAAGTGGAACAAATTTTTTTAAGTTTACCCCTGATCCCGGCAATGTAATCCCTTTTGGGTACACAATGTGATTTGAATCAAAAAAAGTTCTATCACTATCATTCTGGAAAAAAACACATTTTGCCTTTTTTACAGCCCTTTTATACAGTTCAATGGTCAACCTTTGTACAATGCCTTTTTCATCCAATCCTTTTCCAAGCCCCGTAATATTAGGAATAAAGGGAGTTTTGGTTATTGCACAAACTATCCCACCATATACATCTGGCTTCACTGTATATGCTAAAACAGCATCCGGATTGACCTGTTTAATAATACAATAATAGTTTTTTATAAGTTCCAAATCTTTAATTGGATTTGTACCTCGCCGCTCCATTTTATTTTCAATGAAATGGCATCCGTATATCTTAGCTGTCTGTTCTCCCTCCCCAAATGGTCCATTGGGGAAACATACCCAAACATCATATCCTCGCTCAACCAGTGTACTTATCAATTCTCCTCTAAATTTAAATACTACCAAGTGACTGTTCCCAAGTATCAAGATTTTCTTTTTTCGCACAGAAGTCATGAATTTTTCTCCTTAACACTTTAATACTTCTTAGTCACGCTGGAAAATATCTCTGGTGTAAACTTTTTCTTTCACATCATCCAAACACTTATCGTATCTATTTGCGATAATGGCCTGGCTACGCTTCTTGAACTCGTCCAAGTCATTGACCACAACGCTGCCAAAGAACTTTTCACCGTCTTTCAAGGTCGGCTCATAAATAATGACCGTTGCACCTTTGGCCTTAATGCGCTTCATAACACCCTGAATGGAACTCTGACGGAAATTATCACTGTTACTCTTCATCGTCAGGCGATAAACGCCGACCACAACTTCCTTTTCTTTGCTCTCATCCCAGCTGTCATTTGCCTCATAAGCACCAGCAATTTCAAGCACACGATCCGCAATAAAATCTTTGCGCGTACGGTTTGATTCCACGATTGCTTCAATCAAATTTTCCGGTACATCGGCATAATTTGCGAGCAGCTGTTTAGTGTCCTTGGGCAGGCAGTACCCGCCGTAGCCGAAGCTGGGATTGTTGTAATGAGTACCGATACGCGGATCAAGGCAAACACCGTTAATAATCTGCTGAGTATTCAGCCCCTTCATCTCTGCATAGGTATCCAGTTCATTGAAGTAGCTAACACGCAGAGCCAGATAGGTATTAGCAAACAATTTGACCGCTTCCGCCTCGGTAAAGCCCATGAACAGCGTATCAATGTTTTCCTTGATTGCGCCTTCCTGAAGCAATTCAGCAAAAATATGTGCAGCCTTCACCAGACGGGCGTTTTCTACATCTGTGCCAACGATGATACGGCTCGGATACAGGTTGTCGTACAGAGCCTTACTCTCACGCAGGAACTCCGGGCTGAAGATAATGTTATCGCAGTGATATTTTTCACGAACACTTGCAGTGAAGCCAACAGGAATCGTAGACTTGATTACCATGATTGCTTCTGGGTTGTACTCAATCACCAACTTGATAACTGCTTCAACCGCAGAAGTATCAAAGAAATTCTTCTTGCTGTCATAGTTGGTAGGAGCTGCAATAACAACAAAATCTGCATCGCTATATGCTTCCTTTGCATCCAGTGTTGCAGTTAAGTTCAGTTCTTTCTCTGCCAGATACTTTTCAATGTATTCGTCCTGAATCGGAGACTTTTTGCTATTGATAAGTTCCACCTTTTCCGGCACAATATCCACTGCCATAACCTTATGATGCTGGCTCAGTAGCGTTGCAATGGAAAGTCCAACGTAGCCTGTTCCGGCCACAGCAATTTTCAAATCCTTAAAATCTCTCATGATTACTTTCTCCTCTCTCTGTTTCTTATTTTGAAAACACGCTTTTCACATACTCATAGCCGTTAATGTCACCAATGTCATACCGCTTACCCGGCATGACGTAAGCGTGCATCGGGGTCTGCTTGCTCAGCCATGCGGCAAAGCTACCCGGTGCGTCATAGCCGCAGCCATTGTCCAGTGCTTCCTGAATCCGCTTTACATCACAGGCACGATAGCAGTAGAACGGCGGCACAGCCAGATTTCCTTTCGGCTCTTTCGGCTTTTCCTCATAGCTGGTAATCAAGTCATTGCCATCCAACGTGATGATTGCTGTTTTCTGCTGCTTTTTCAGTTCATTTTCCTCATGGCACATCACACAGGAGGTATTCTTTTCCTTTGCAAACTCCACAAACTTGGAAAGACTAAAATTCAGCACATTGTCGCCAGCCATAACCAGCAAATCATCAGCTAAATTCAGCTTTTCTACCGCCAGCTGAATATCTTTGACTGCTCCCAGACGAGTTTCATTGGTGCTTGTACCATCGTCGATCACAGTAATCTCATAAGGTCGCGTCTTTTGCTTATTGTTCTTCCAGTTCTCAAAATGCTGTGCGAACTTATGGTTGGAAATCACCACAAATTCGTCAATGTCGGTAGTGTCCACCAAATCATCCACCAACCAATCAAGGATGGACTTCTCGCCCACTTTTAGGAGCGGCTTCGGGAAATTCTCGGTCAGTGGATAAAGCCGTGTGGCGTAACCCGCCGCTAAAATCAAGCATTTCATCTATATGTACTCTCCTCTTATAACTCAACACCGTCTGCACTTTCACACAGGTGGAAACTATATTTACCTTCCAGTTCCGGGAATGCCTTCAGATATTCCGCTCCAACCTTTGATTCAATCTCTTCTGCCTTATTCGGATCAATCAATGCCATGCAGCAACCCTTGAAGCCCGCGCCAGAGAAGCGACCGCCATAGATACCATCGGTATCTGCCATAATCTCATACAGCTTTTTCAGTTCATCGCAGCCACACTCATAGCTATAAATCGAGGACTTGCCACTTTCAAAAACAAGCTGACCATAGCCTTCCAGATCACCCTTGCGCCACAGTTCTGCGCCCTTTTCTGCACGGGCAAACTCGCTGTAATAATGCTCCGCTCTGCGTCTCCACAGTTCCGGCAGACGATCTTTATAGCTTTCAAATACCTCAAACGGCACATCCCGCAAGCGGGTGTTGGCAAAGGTGTCATAATCCATACCTGCGTAGCCCATCAATGCATAAGCCGCTGCTTTGCATTCATCCTGCCGTAGATTGTACTTAGAATTTTTTAAGGAGCGTTCCAGACCGGAGAAAAAGATTGCCACCTTGTAGGGCTTCATTTTCTCACTGGTGGGGATCAGTTCATAACTATCGTCTTTCGTGTCAAGGTATAGCAAGTGATTTTTCTTAGAAAGTACCTCGCAGCTCTGGTCGAGTTTTCCGCAGGAGACACCAACATACTGGTTTTCCGCCGCCTTTGCCGTGAGAATCATCTCCATCGGCTCCAGATGGATGCCGTTCAATTTACACAATGCGGACAAAAAGCAAATAATGACCGAAGCCGACGAGGACAAACCGCCAATCGGCAGACTGCCCTCGATGATGCCCGACAGACCAACTTTCAGGCGGTACTTTTCTCCCAGCATCTTTGCAGCACCACGCAGATGATCAGCCCAGTCACCCTGCTTTTCATCCGGCACTGCACTCACAAAGAACTGAGCGCGTTTCGGGAAGTTCAAAGACTGCAATTCCACAACACCATTCTGTTTCGGGTGATAGGCCATGTGGATTCCCTTGTCGATTGCCAAACCATTGATTTTTCCGTACTGATGGTCGATATGCGCACCCAGTGGACTGATGCGGTACGGGCAGAACGCCACATCAAACGGTTCCTGATGATATAATTCCTTGTAAACCTCAACACACTTCATCGGTTTATTTTCCTACTCTTCGTTATTTGTAAAACTTTGCGTACCACTCAGCGAACTTCCGTAAACCCTCGCGCAAGCTAGTGGAGGGCTTATATCCGAAGTCACGCTCCAGCGCACTGGTATCTGCATAGGTCACAGGTACATCACCAGGCTGCATTGGAACCAATTTTTTGTGTGCTTCAAAATCATAATCTTCCGGCAGAACACCAGCACGAATCAGTTCTTCCTGCAAAATCTGTACAAAGTCCAGCAGATTTTCCGGGTTCTGATTGCCGATGTTATAAACTGCATACGGAGGAACAGGCAGGCCATCTTCGCCGTTCTTGCGCGCCGGCGCGCCCTGCATCACACGGACAACGCCCTCGACAATATCATCCACATAAGTAAAGTCGCGCTTGCAGTTACCATAGTTGAAAATCTGAATTGTCTCGCCTTTCAGCAGCTTGTTGGTAAAGCCAAAGTACGCCATGTCCGGGCGACCAGCAGGGCCATACACCGTGAAGAAGCGCAGGCCCGTGGAAGGAATGTTGTACAGTTTAGAATAGGCATGAGCCATCAACTCATTGGATTTCTTAGTGGCCGCATACAGAGATACCGGATTATCGACCTTATCATCCGTGCTGTAAGGCACTTTTTTATTGCTACCGTATACGGAAGAACTAGACGCATAAACCAGATGCTCCACCGGGGTATGCCCCTCATCGTAAGAATGGCGGCAGGCTTCCAGAATGTTATAGAAGCCAATCAGGTTTGCTTCCACATAGGCATCGGGATTCGTAATGGAATACCGAACGCCTGCCTGCGCACCGAGGTTTACCACAATTTCCGGCTTATACTGCTCAAAAATAGATTCGATCACAGCCTTATCAGCCAGATTGCCTTTTATGAAGCTGAATTTTTCAAACTGCTCCAGTTCCTTCAAACGTGCTTCTTTCAGGCGCACGTCATAGTAATTGTTCATGTTGTCCAGACCCACGACCTTGACACCCTCCACCGTGGAGAGCATCCGCTTTGCAAGGTTGGAACCGATGAAGCCCGCCACACCCGTGATAAAAATGCTCTTGTTTTTCAGATCAATTTTTGTTTTATTTTCCATCATAATTTTCTTATCCTCCCTTGTTGAATTCCCTGCTTATTTCATTGCACGACAACAAGCCTGTATACGGATTGCAGTAACAATCTATACGCAGGCCTGTCTTTTTATTCTCCATGCCCCAGCAAGCACACCTTGAAGGTCTTAAAAATGATCTTCCAATCCACCCAGAAACTGCGCTCCTTGACATACTTCACATCCAGATCCATCCACTCCTCAAAAGAGAGGTCGTTACGGTGCGGAGCAATCTGCCAATAGCAGCTCAGGCCGGGGGTCACATACAGGCGCTGCTTTTCGTAGTCGCCGTACTGCTCCACCTCGCGGGGAAGTGCCGGGCGGGGGCCAACGATGCTCATATCACCCTTCAGGATGTTCCACAGTTGCGGCAGCTCATCGAGGCTGGTTTTACGGATAAACTTGCCTACGCGAGTAATGCGCGGATCGTCCTTAATTTTAAACACAGGGCCATCCATTTCATTCTTGTCGAGCAGACCATCCAACTTTGCTTCGGCATTTGGACACATCGAGCGGAATTTGTAAAACTTGAACGGTTTGCCGTCGCGTCCAATGCGTTCCTGCGAGAAAATCGGGCCTGCAGACGGATCATCTATCACGATGGCAATCGCCGTACCCAGCATCAACGGTGACAGCACCACCAAAGCAACAGCGGACAAAATCACATCCTGCGTCCGGCGGCCGATCCAGTATAAGCGGTGATCCTGCAGATTTTCCTTCCGGTCAATTTCAACCGGCTTATTAATTTCAATTACTTCTGTATTCATTTCTTGCTCCTCATTCACACTTTTATCGCAATTCTCAAAAATAGTGCCTGTCAAAACGGCATATTTGCGATATGCAGTTTGCGGATGTTGCTTGTGCATTAAAAATGCAAATCGCTACAATCTCGCACACGATCCCCCACTGAACGCATCCTTATCCAGCTTTAGCGGTAGGAACATCTGCAATCACTGTCATATCAAACAATTCTTCCAGTAATTGTTTCTGGTCCGCACTTAATTTGGGAGAGTTATCTCGCAGCAGCCGTTTTTGGTCATATACCCACCGGCTCAACCAGATGCCATCCGCAGTTTTGTACTTGGCCGGGATTTTCAGATTTCCATGAGCCTTCTTATATTTCTGCGCCAGTTTATACCGGTGCTGCCACGGGTCAGGCTTGTCCCACTGCATCCCAATAGTATTCAGCCGTGCGATGCGTTCCGGTGTCAGCACACCACACCCTTTATCGGGGTTCAGCCGCGTGTACCGCTGCCGCTTGACCCAATTTCCGAGGTTATATCCGCTCGGCGACACATATTCTGCCGGGACGTTCAGATCGCCGTGGGCATCAAAGTAGCGCTTTGCTTCCTGATACCCTTCGTTCCACTGGCGATCATTGCGGTTGCCCCAGTACATCCCTATTCTGTTGAGTCGTTCGACCTGCTCGTCCGTCAGCTTTCCTTTCGGGTACGCCCATTGCTGACTTGCGACCCACTGTCCCAGCCGTTCACCAGCCGCTGTCACATAGGAACGCGGGATATTCAGGTTGCCGTTTTCCTCATAGTAGGCCGCAGCCAGCGCATAAGCTTTTTCCCACTTGGCATCAAAAACACTCCACACCATGCCGATTTCATCAAGCTGCGCAATGCGTTCTTCCTTCAAATTGCCATTCAGCTTCTGCTGCCGTGTTTTGATGAGCCACTTGCCCAGAGGGTAGCCGTCCGGGTCCACATACTTTCCAGCTGCCATCAGATTCCCATAGGTATCATGATATTTTTTCGCCTTCTCAAAGCCACGCTGCCACGCGCTCTCTTTCTGATTTTCCCAGGCCATACCAATGCTGTCCAGCCGCGCGATCTGCTGTTCCGTCAGATTTCCGGAGACTCTCCCTTCGCGCACTCCGCGCTGTGTGACGAGCCACACCCCAAGGCTCAGGCCAGCAGGTGTCTTATACTGCTTCGGCACTTTTAAGTCGCCGTGTTCCGCATAGTAGATGCTTGCCTCAGAGAAATAGTGCTCCCAGCTGGAAGAAAGGCTTGCTTGTAACTGCTCAAACAGCACCCGGCAGTCATGCACCTGCTCGATAACCTCAAACCGCTCGGTCACGATTTTATCGCCCTCGCCGTTGGCATAGAGCCGATGAACAGCCTCCTGCATCTCACTTTGCAGACCGGAAATGCTGGTCAATCCCTCAAAATTATTGACCACATCCAAAATCAGCGGGGCCGCAGTGTCCCCGGCGGTCAGGGCGCGACCAATCTGCTGCTTGTAGATAATGGGCGAAATCGTGGGCCTGAACAGGATGACCCCGGAAATCCCCTCCACATGAACGCCCTCGTTGAGCATGTCGATGCAGAACAGCAGCTTCAGCCGGTTGCTGGTGTCCGTTTTGAAGTCCACAAAGGCCTTATCGGTGTTCGGGTCATCGGAATAGGCTTCGTATACCACCACATCCGGGTTCACTCCCGCGAACCACTCCGGCACGTGGGATACCATCTCGTCCATGTGCTCTTTGTTGGCGCAGAAGACGATGTATTTGCCATCCTTATTCGTGATATGATGGGCAAAGACCTTGTCCAAGCCGTCTGCCTGCTCCAGTGCGCGGCGCAACGCGTCCAGATATTTCTGGTTCACATCCTGAATGCCCTGTGTCCGCAGGTTGTCCACCCGTGTCTGATACTTTGCAAGCGCTTTCTGGTACTGATAAACGGTCGTCACGTATTTTGGCGCAGGCAAAATACCCCTGACGACTGCTTCGCCAAGGGTCATGTCGCTCGCAACACGGTTGTCAAAAAGCTCTTCGGCCATGTCGCGGTTATTATCCAGATATCGGATATTTGTTGCCGTCAGCCCAAGAAGTTTTGCGTCCGGGCATAACTTTAATAGAGCCACCGTGCTTTCGCCCCAGCATTCCGCACCGGCACGGTGGAACTCATCGAGTATAATATAGGCGGGCTTCTGTGCTGCTATTTCGCCCAGCTGCGCCTGCGTACAGCACATCAGTTTGGCGTAGGTATAAAAGTGAACATTTTCCAACGGAAACTCCGGGTCGTTCCTTTTCAAGCTCTCTAGCTGGGTCTTAAAGATATACTCACTGGGAGAAAGCCAGATCACGACCTTCTCCGGGTTGTCCTCGATCAGCTTGAACGCAATAAAACTCTTTCCGGTGCCGGTCGGGTGGACAATCGCAGCCTTGCCATATTGCTCCATCATCCGGATCGCCGCACGATATGCTTTTTCGTTGTGCTCAAACAGACGCAATGCCACTCTGCTCACCCCTTCCCGCGACAAAGGGGTATCCTCAACAGTGAAAATGAAAGATCGTGGCCAAAATCGAGCGTTATTCCATCAGATTTAGCACTTTTCTGCCCTTTATAGACCCCTGATGGGAGAATATCCGGTTCATCTCCCGGCGCTTTCGGGTCAGGTTAGAATGAACATAGCGCTGTAAGGTAATGTTAGCGTTAGCGTGTCCTAGCAACTCGCTAAGGGTCTTTACATCGCACCCTGCCTGCAAACAGGTCGTTGCAAAAGTATGGCGCAGTGTGTGCGGACGTACTTGCCGGACAATCGCCTGTTTTAGATATACCTTGATGCTTTTCCGGTAGCAGCGGGGTTCTGTGGGTTTGGATTCATTACCAGATAGAAACCATGTGGAATTACTGGCATTTCCGCGCAGCTTTTTCAGCATCAGCAATAAACATTTCGGGATTGGAATTTCCCGGCGGGAGGTGCGGGTTTTGGGCGTTTGGATGACCACCTTCGTGTGACCATCTCCGCAGGAAATTCGGCAGACCGTCCGGTTAATTTTCAGCGTTCCGAGTTTCAGGTCGAAATCGCCCCATTGTAAGCCGCAGATCTCGCCAATACGCAGACCCAATTCCAGCCCTAATAATAAGCCGATTTTGCGGGGCGTGGGGTTCTCCTGTACATAATGATAAAGCCGTTGCTGCTCCACCGGAGAGAGCGGCGCAGAAATTTTGTCGATGGCTTTTGGCAGCGCTACTTCCAGCTCCATCGGACGAATCAGGCGTAAATGAGCGGCGTACTTGCAGATACGTCGCAGCATCGAGAGGCATTCCCGGGCAGAGGAGTTTCCCAGTGGCGTGTGTGCGGCATCCGTAGGCACGATGATCTGCTGCATAGCCTGTTCCAGAAAGCTTTCCTCAAGGGAGGCGACCGGCGCTTTGCTCAAAACAGGAAGAAGATACTTGTGCAGTGTGTACGAATAATGCGCATAGGTGGATTCTTTTATGCTGTTCCGCAGGGAATGCAGCCACACCTCGGCCAGTGCTTCAAAGGTCAGGTCGGTTCTTTTCAGCTTGTAGAAACCAGCCTCTGCTTTCTTCTGAATCAGCACTCGTTTGACCTCTGCATAGACCGTTCCGTAGACGTAGCCCCACTGGATTTTGCCTTCCGATGTACGCGCTTTGATATAGCGGCCTTCCCACCGGCCATCCTTGCGTTTGCGTATATTTTCTCCCCGTCGTGCCATTTTTGTTTCCTCCTGCGTCTTGGACACCCATCTGACCACTTATTTTGTTCACATGCGTTTTCATCTGGATTTTTCATGCGAAACTGGGCATTGTGCAAAAAACTTCCACTTTCACGAAGCTTTTTCGAAGGCCATGTGGGATACATTTATATAATTTTCTATTGAATCCCAGATATAACCATGATAAAATAATAGAAGAATTCAAACAACGATGTCGAAAGATCGGTATCCTCCATTTTCACTATGGGGGATACTTTTTTTGTTTTTCGAGCATCATTTTCTTAACGCAAAAAGACCCCTGCCGATCACATTTCTGTGAAAGACAGAGGCCTTCTACTACTTATGATTTAATTCGGTCTGGGGAGATAGAACAACGATCTCATTCTACCGGGTCAGTGTACCCTTTCAGATTTTTAACCACCCTCGGAGTGCCTGATGCGGCATTTTCCTGCTCCATTCGAAGGCGTACTGCCTCCATGATGTATTCGGTCACACTTTTCCCTTCTTTTTGGGCTGCTACCTGAACCGCCGCTTTGTTGGGGAAGGCATCCATCCGAACGTCAAGAACAATTATTCCAGCAAAAAACGGGTCGCAGCCTTATAATTGCGCACAGAGCCTTTAGCCAGATGGCGGCATTCACAGTCATAGATAAATTCATCACGGAGATCTTTCAAACACATAAAAAAACACCCTTTCCTTCATGGCGGACCACAAAAGAAAGGGTGAAAAATTGCTAGATAAGCTTATCGTACCAAATCAAGCTTGTTCGTAGTTGAGCAAGACAAACTCCGGTAGACAATTCAGGCACTTTTTAACGCAAGAACATCATTAGCAGTTCTCAGCGAAGTACTTGATGGTACGGACCATCTGAGAGGTGTAGGAGTTCTCGTTGTCGTACCAGGACACGA
>ERZ860668.735-NODE-735-length-23652-cov-4.111921_pt1 | contig 23652 bp, 15 predicted proteins | sample MGYA00510062_ERZ860668 | MGnify/ENA primary metagenome ERZ860668 (study PRJEB30046, sample SAMN00715258) | human gut metagenome | study: EMG produced TPA metagenomics assembly of the A metagenome-wide association study of gut microbiota in type 2...
CATTACGCAAAGCCGGATATCCCGGAACAGGAGAATAGCGAGAGAAGTTGTCGTCTATCGCTTTTTTCGCAGCCTCTTTGATGTGGTCAGGAGTATTAAAGTCAGGCTCTCCCACACTCAGGTTAATTACGTCAACGCCTTGTGCTTTCAACTCGGCGCTCTTTTGCGACATAGCCAGCGTCGCCGAGGGCGACAAGCTGTTCAAACGATCTGATAATTGATTCATTTTTCTATCTATTTTATGGTTGTTGCATAAATTTGGCTGCAAATTAAGCTATTTTCTTTGATATTAGAAAACAAAACAGCAAATTACTTATTAAAATGTAACGTGTGACCCATGCGTTCTTTCTTAGTACGCAGATAACGTTCATTGTATGGATTCGGAGTTGTCTCGATAGGAACAATCTCTATAATTTCCAGACCGTAAGCCTCCAACCCGACACGTTTCACCGGATTATTCGTCATCAACTTCATCTTTTTCACTCCGATCTCACGCAGAATCTGCGCACCGACCCCATAATCACGTTCGTCGGCATCAAAACCCAAATGGAGATTGGCATCTACCGTATCATATCCTTCTTCCTGGAGTTTATAAGCGGCAATCTTGTTCATCAAACCAATACCACGACCTTCCTGATTCATATAGACAATTACCCCTTTTCCGGCAGCTTCGATCATCTGCATAGCTTTATGAAGCTGCTCACCACATTCACAACGGCATGAACCGAAAATATCACCAGTCATACACGAAGAGTGCACACGTACCAGAATCGGTTCGTCTTTGTCCCACGTTCCTTTTATTAATGCAATGTGCTCCATCCCGTTCGATTTCTGACGGAAAGGTATCAGACGGAAATGTCCGAACTGCGTAGGCATATCCACTTCCACTCCTCTATCAACAATCGACTCCATCTGAAGACGGTATGCGATCAGGTCTTTGATGGAGATTATTTTCAATCCGAAACGACGGGCCACTTCCACCAATTGGGGCAGACGAGCCATGGTTCCGTCTTCATTGATGATTTCAATCAACGCGGCAGCAGGATACAAACCGGCAAGTTTAGCCAAATCGACACTCGCCTCAGTATGTCCAGCGCGACGAAGGACTCCACGCGAACGGGCACGCAGAGGATTGACATGCCCCGGACGTCCCAAATCGGAAGGTTTTGTCTTCGGATCGGCCAAAGCACGGATAGTCATAGCACGGTCGTGCATGGAAACTCCCGTCGTGCATCCCTCAAGTAAATCGACAGTAACCGTAAAGGGAGTCTCGTAAATTGAAGTATTGGATGACACCTGCATATCCAGTTCCAACTCGGCACAGCGTTCTTCCGTGATAGGAGCACAAAGTACGCCACGGCCATGAGTCAGCATGAAATTCACTTTTTCCGGAGTAATCTTTTCGGCAGCAATAATGAAATCACCTTCGTTTTCACGATCTTCATCATCTACCACAATTACGAAATTACCTTCTTTGAAGTCGGCTATCGCCTCTTCGATGGTATTCAGTCTTATTGGTTCCATACTCTTATATCTTAATTTTTGTTATTAATATCCTTTATTGTAAGTTCTACATCCCGGTTCAATGCAATTATCCGTTCCATATCCTTATTCAGACGTATACGGAAAGCCCAGATACGGAAATAGAAAAATAAACCGATAGGCATCAAAATTCCAATTGCCATATTAAGCCAATAATTATGGAACGGACGCACATGTGCGTTTACAGGGATAATCGGATATTTCTCCAGCTTCTGAAGCAATATCAACGAACGGGTATTGGACATCTCATCTACCAATGACTCCATGCGGTTGTTAATCGCAATGATCTCCTGATCCTGACCGGCAGCCATCCACAAACTAAAATAATTAGGAGCTTTAGACAACCGGTTCTTTTCCATATAGTTTTTACACTCCTCCGAAAGTGCATCCAGATCAGAGGGAAGGCGCCGATAATCCGGATCATGAATAATCACCTCCTTCTTTGACAGATGGCGGACACTGCGCACACCGAATACTCGCTTAAACCAAGCAATATAAACATCAGTATTCAATACCACAGAATCTTTATTCGATTTATAAGTCAGGAAATATCCCAGCGGAGCCAGAATGGCGGAACTCATCCACATCCCCATCCATACAATCCACTTCCCGTCGCGAGCCATTTTATAGCCTGTATTATCAATAATATAATAAATGATAAAGGTAAACACGGAAACAATAACCGGCATACCCAATCCACCTTTGCGGATAATGCCTCCCAAAGGTGCGCCAATAAAGAAAAATAAGAGGCAGGAAAGAGAAATTGTGATTTTCCGATGCCATTCTATTTTATGTCTTCGTATGCTAAGATCATTCTGAGCCATTGTAAAGCTCTTAAACCCCCAATCACTCGACAGATTCTCCGTACGGCCAACGGCTGAAGCTATGATCTTCTGCTTATTCATCAAGGTAGCAACTTTAAACAGACTATCCACATTGTAATCGCCAATGCGCGCTTCCTCCATCTTCAGGGTATCTTCCTTGGTCAGTCCGGCCGCAGTGCGATACGGCCCCTTACTTGCTTCAATGTAATACTGCCTGCCGATACTATCGGCCAATACAGTCATCGAGTCGATGGAAGCCTGTATTTTTATCATATCTTTGGTGGTAGACTGATTGCTCATAATACTGGCATCAGCCATATTAAAGTCCGAATCGAACTGAATGATCGTATGTTTCTCCCGGAAAGATTCCCGGCGATAAGGAACATTCTTCGAACTCATGCTCTGTGCCTTCAGATTCTCAAACATCTCACCGCTATACAGATGTAGATAAAGATGCTGCTTATCGGCTGTCATCTCCAGACGCCCCGAATCGGCTACAATAATACGTGCATTATCAAAGTTATTGGAGAAATCATAAATAATCACATCGTAGAGCATGCCCGTCTTACGGTCTTTTCTTTGCACTTTCAAATTATACCCATCAATTTCATCATAAAAAACTCCTTCGGGAATATCTACCTCAGGAGATTTCTGCTTCATCGAAATGAGCAAAGTGCCCAACTTGGCTTGTGCCCGCGGCCCTATGACATTTTGGAAATAGAAGGATACACAACAAATGGCGAAGACAAGGACAATGAGCGGACGCATAATTTTAAGCAGCGAAATGCCTGCTGCCTTCATGGCGAGCAATTCAAAACGCTCGCCAAAATTACCAAACGTAATTAAAGAAGCCAACAACACTGCCAAAGGCAGAGACATCGGTACCAGACTCAACGCAGAATAAAAGAAGAATTGAGCCAGTACACTCATTTCTAACCCTTTTCCCACCAATTCGTCTACATACTTCCACAAAAACTGCATCATGAAGATGAAGAGGCAGATGAAAAATGTACCGACAAAGAGTAATAAGAAACTCTTTATTATAAAAATATCTAATCTTTTTATGCGTAGCATCTTAATAGTTTCATGCAATTAAGATACAAAATTAGCACAAAAAAAGGAGTGCAAAAAATTTTTGGTTGAAAGTTAACTAAAAACCGCATGTTCTACGTAACTTACTCACTTGGGAATCCCACAATTCCTTCAAATCATCAACCTCTTCCGGATCAGAAAAGTCACTAATTTCAAGCACATAATCGCCCGTCAATTCATTATTACTCATTTTTATTTCAAAATACTCCCTTTCATTTTCGTCATCAAGCCAATGGAAACGAATAAACGAATAGGCCCGAATGGCAACAATAGTTGCCTGACGCTGTTCGATTTTACCCCAACAAAAAGTCACTGTTTTATCATCTGATACCACTTTGTCTGCAAACCAGTCCTCCAAACCGGTAGGTGTGCTTATTGCTGACCAAAGAATATTTTTAGAAGTCGCATTCAGAAGGTATTCCAAATGTATTTTCTCCTTTTTCATAGCTTTATTATTGATTGTGTGTGCCAAGATAAATACTTTTTTCTAAATACAAGGCATAATTAATTCACTTTCTTCATTACATCTCTTCTTTCAGAGTCAGAAATAGCCTGTTCATCATACTTTCAGAGATGTTTTTTTTAAGTTAAACACAAAAAAGATAGAAAATGTTTTGGAGATTAAAAAAAAGGCTCTATCTTTGCACCCGCAATCGAGAAACAATGGCGGGATAGCTCAGCTGGTTAGAGCGCATGATTCATAATCATGAGGTCCCCGGTTCAATCCCGGGTCCCGCTACCAAAAGAAAATTAGCGTTTAGGAGGCTTCCACTCTTGGGCGCTTTTTTATTGCCCGACACGCTGCTCCCCTCATACATTTCACTCAGTTATCAACAAGGTTATTAACAGGTATCCACCAAAGTTATCAACAGGATAACAAAATAAGCTTCAATTGATTACAAGTTTACATTCATTCTATTAACCATTACTTCAAACAGGCTATCAACAAGGGAAAATGATAATGTTTCAACTATGTAAGTCTATTTACTGAAACGAGGTAAATGCAGGAAGTCAAAACAAACAATCTTATCGAAAGGTTCAACCACCTACTTTTTTTATCAAAGCACATATACTTATTAAAATAGCAAATATCCCCGCTAAACCTTATAGGAGAAAATTGGGGAGTAAAAGTTCTAACATTACTCCATAAGATTAAAAATCAAGTAATTATAAGCATTAGTTACATTCCTGCAAAAGGCTTGTTTTAACGTACTGTTAAAACAAGCCTTTTGATAATAAAGAAGAAGTCTTTTGTGCACAAAAGACTTCTTCTTTGCAAATAGAAAAAAACGTTCTGAAAAAGGCATTAACAATGTTAATAGAAAAGGACTACGCTCCTATCTATTTCAGATCCCGGCAAGCCGTATGCTCCAATCGAGATTCACAGAAACGTAACCTTTTTGGGCTTGAGAAGTTATTTTAAGTTCAAATTACTCCTTACCGATGTGATTGCTGCATTAACTGGTGTAACAGACTTTTGAGTGCAATAGTCAAACTCTGCAGATTTATCGCCGGTAAATGATTTCCATTTTAGTTTTAATTTGACTGTTTTACCATTTGTATCCGGCAGACCATCCAGTTTAAAAGCGACCAGACCATCTCCCATCGTACCATATGTGTCTCCGTACGCATGATGACGGAATTCTACCTCATAAGGATTCTCCGGATTCTGGCTTAACAATAAATTTACGAAATGGGCTTTATGATAGTCTCCCCACGTTGTTCTGAAACGTAGAGTCAAATAACCATCTTCTGCAATAGTCACCCAGTCATTCACAATTTCGACTGGATCCGTGCCATATACAACATCATTTTCCGTCCCCCGATCAGATGCAATCGATTTGGTCAGAATACTATCTATCCAGTTCACATGTATGGTCTTATCATATTTTCCGCCTGATTCATCCACTTCATCATAATTCACCAATGCCCTTACTTCTTTCTCGCCAAAAGGAGAAGAGGTCATATTAGTAGGCAATAATGTCGTGCTATCATTCAACTGCAAAAAGCATGAACCATCAGTCGCGTTTTTCACCGTTACAAGTGCATTAGGAAATCCTCCTACATAATAGTACTTATCATTGTCATCCAGACAAGACTGTAAACCGGCAGAACAAACAACCGCCATCGCAATTATAACTCCTTTATTCAAGAATGAACAGACTTTCATAATAGATTTCATTTTCATTAGACATTCAAAATAGGTTCTCTCTATTTATAGAAATAAAACAATTCCGAAAAGCCTGCATCCAAGAGTGTTAATTAAAAATAATATCAACGGCAAAGAGTACTTTCAGGTCCAAAATATGATCTTTTGAAACCGCCCATATCAATTACTATTTTTTGATGACAAGTTCATCACTTACATCATTAAGATAAGTATTCCTATGGGTAAGCCAAAATTTCTCATAAAAACAGTTTCTTCAAAAGACATCCCCTATATTCATAAAACGGAACATATCACACATCTCGTTTTATGAATATAGGGGATCAATGAAAGTTATCGAAAAATTAATAACCGGATTGCCCAAAGGCCCAATCACAGTATCCTTTGGGTAAAGAGCGGGATTTGCCACCAAAAGTCACAGAGAACGGTTGTTTCAAGTTACAATGCAGATTCACGATTTGTTTTTCATCTGCCTTTACTGTCAGTGTATTACCTTTTCCGGATACACGACAATTATATCCAACCACCTCACCATTTGGACGTTCTATCACAAAAGCATTAGTCAGTACCGTCTCACCAATACACTTAAACAGTTCGTGCACATCATTATCCTGAGTATTGACTGTCTGCCAATCGCTGATCATGTTTACATATTGTTCGCCAATAACAAACTTACGGGTATCATATAATTTGGGATGCGGATTGCCAAAACTAAGATCTGAAAAGTTCAATTTTGTATCAGCACTGCATGCCTGTTCTACTTCAAGGTGTGGATCAACAACAAAAGCCCAACGCAACTGTCCTGTCTTATAATCAATCAAATTAGCAAAAGCCCCCATTGCATTAAATGTCTGTTCCAACCATTTCTCGTCACCTGTCAACAAATAGGCATAATAGGTAGCATATGCACGCCATCCGCTCCAACCATGTGGCGAATTAAACATATTCGGTAACATTTGCACATCGTATTGCGCTTCCCAATAACGCATAGTACCTTGCCGGCGACGTCCATCAGGAACACGAAGCTGAGTCAGACAATCGTGACTATTAAGAATCTTCAGCATTGCATCAGTATAATATTTACGTGTTTCAGCATCTTTTTCAAGAACCCCCATCATACCGATCTGCAAAGCCGAACAAGAAATCATTCCATCCTCAAATGTCAACTCTCCCTCTGTCTGGAAATCACCTTGTGATGCAACCAATTGGTCAATTGCCTTTTTGGCAGATAAAAAATGACGTTCGGCACAATCTTTCCAAAACGGATCTTGCTCACCCAGTTTACGTTCAAGAACAGCAAGTTCTAAAACACTTTTAGCAATATAAATAACACTGGTATAGACTGTTCCGTGATTATAATAGGCTCCGTCATCACGCTGAGAAGTCCGAATCATCCAGTCAGCCAATTTCGATGCTTTCTTCAGATCCTCCAAATTTCCCTGTGCCTCATACTTATCTGCCAACATCCCAATTGTAGTAGAAGTATTTTGAATACGAGTTTTAAAATACAATGGCTCCACTTTTTCCGGATCATGCAATTTATTGTAGAGCTGATCAAAATAGTCACTCAATTGTTTATCCAATGTTTTATCCGGAAAATAACGGGCGGCCAGAAAGGCCGAATAGAACCCATACCAACTTTCGGCATGTGATGTGGGTTTCTGATGATAACGGGCTACATTCTCACGTGCCTTTTTCATCACCCACTGCCAAGGATGATGCACCGTCCATACTGCTTCGGCAACCTTATTGCCCGAACGGACGGAAAGAGTATAAAGTCCTGCATCTCCCAGTTTAACCTTTCCCATCCAACGTTTACCCTCCGCTTTAGTCAGTACAACAGGTAACTCTGCCCCCACATCATTAGTTACTTTTACCTCTGGAGTATCCGCTGTAAGCATGAATGACGCTTCCTCATGCGCAGCATAAGAGGTCTGACGAATATCAATCAAAGGAATATCTGCAGCTTGTGTTATAGCATATTCCAAATTATCCAGCTTCCCCACATTGATGAACAGGAAGGTCCACTCTTTACTTTCGCCTTGTTTCAACTCATACAAATCTTGCGGATGACGAGACGGCAAAGGTAAGGCATTCAACAAGTCAAGATTTAGCGATTCAATGCGATGCCCCATGAACCAAAACGGTGCCGGATCCTGATATCCCAAATTATAGTCCACACTCCAAGATGCTACAGGCTGTTGTGACACAAGTCCCAATGTATGTCCGGAAGGAGTCTGCAGATACCCGTAAAAATGAGTCTTTTCATTTCTCATCAAAGTTGGAAAATATTTACCGAACCAATCCGGATATTTGTCCATATATGTATCGATACCTAACTTAAGCCCTGCCTTCTGAGGTTGAAAAGGAACTGGTGACTCATTAGTCAACTTTACCCTCAATGCAGGTTGCCCATGAACTTTTGTATAGGAAATGCAGCAAAGCACCCCGTCTATTTCGCTGCGATAGGAAGCATATCCATCCGGAATCCAAGGCGCACGTATCTCTTTTCCCTCGCGTTTAGCATAGAAAGAAGGGCCGGCATGATCGCCCTTACGGAAAAAAGGTACTGTATCATTTCGTTGTTTATTTTTAAATATTAGTTGTTCCGCACATCCGGTTTCAGAAATTCTCCATTCCCAACCAGGGTGTTTCAAAACAATTTGTGCCGGAGTCATTGGACTGAAAATCAACATTCCGGATAATAAAACGACTAAACGTATTCCTTTAAAAAGCATAATCTGTTTTTTCTATTCTAATTGTGAAAAAACGGATCCCGGCAATTTAAAGAATCATAAGATGCTCCATGACAAATTGCGGAATCCGTTTTGAATAAATTTATAATAATCTCTTAATAAGCATTAGTAACCCTCATTCTGAATAACCTGTCCACTACTTTCGGTAATGACACTCTGCGGCAACGGCATCAGGTTCATATACTCTTTTGCAGTAGTAGATCCCTTATACTTGATAGCATAATCAATATACAATCCATAACGAATGAGATCACTACGACGGCAGCCCTCACCCCATAATTCATGCCCACGTTCTTTAAGAACAGCTCCAAGAAAATCGTCCAGTGAGGTAAAATCACTCAACTGATAAGCAGTCAATCCTGCACGTGTATGTACATCATTCAGACGGTCCACAGCTTCCTGAGTAACTGCATTATTGCTACGTGCCAAAGCCTCAGCCATCAGAGTCAACACATCGGCATAACGGTAAACAACAACATTTACTTCACTGCTTTCACTGGTTTGTGTCGGATCTTCTCCATACTTGATGGGCAATGCACCTTTATCCAGATACTCGCCCGGATTAGTTTCATTGTATGTCACCCCATCTGTTCCTACATATTCACTACAAATAACTTCCAGACGCTTGTCCTTAGGATCGAAACTGTGGTAAAACTGCCATGGCATACGATAGCCATTCCATTTTTGGATATTCGGATTAGTTGTAGGATAATTACTTGGCAACACATGTGCATGCCACATTTGCTCATTTACCCCTCTGGTTTCAATACATGAAAAGATCATTTCATCATTGCCTTCATTCTCTAAAGTAAAGATGTCCTTATAATTAGTAACCAACGAATACCCACATTTCATAACTTCTCTTCCACATTCCACAGCTTTGCCCCATTCTTTTTCATGCATATAAAGTTTCATCAACACTGTATATGCCAGTCCTTTGGTAAATCGTCCGAAGTTCTCATCAGACTTGCTATATTTAGCAGGAAGTACTTCAGCTGCCGCTTTCAAATCATCTTCAATCAGCTTCACTGTTTCCTCTTTTGAAGAACGAGGTACAATGACCTTCTGGGTAGGATTCTGTAAAACTTCTAATGAAGGAATCTGAATAGGGCCATACAAATCGTAAAGAATATATGCTAACCAGCCACGTCCACAACGTGTTTCGGCAACTAAACGTGTTTTTTCCTCTTCTTTCATATCAATACCAGAAATACGGTCTAATGTCAATGTCATCTTTCCGATATGATTCGCCCACGTACCATAAAAAGAAGTAGGGATATCAGAGGTAGCAGTGAAATTCAACTGTAATACAGCCGGCCACCATGAATCTCCCCATTTACAGTCCAATAGGTCGGTAGACATATCTGTATTGGAGGCCAGACCACCTTTAGCGCATTGAAATAATCCGCCATATCCATCTGCACGGAACGGACCGTAAGCTGCTGCAATAACCAGTGCATCTGCATCATCTGCATTAGTTGGAAATATAGTTGTATTAATAGAGTCGTATGATTCGGATTCCAGGTTAATGCAAGAATCCAATAAACCAATCACTGCGATAAACAGGGAAAATATATAAATTATCTTTTTCATATCATTCTTTATTTTTTATTGCTTAGAAAGTAATATCCAGACCAATACTAAAACTGCGCACATTAGGATATGCCCAATAAGAATCATCCGTTTCCACATCCAAACCATCATACGGAGTAATAGTAAACAAGTTGTTTACATCAGCGTAGATACGTACATTGGAAATCAGCTTCTTTGCCGATTTAACAGGCAATGTATATCCCAATGTAATATTACGGCAGCGAATAAACCAGCTCTTTTCCAGAAAATAGTCTCCATATCCATAATTACTCATATATTGAAAATAACCCGGCATCTTACCCGATGTATTATCATGTGACCACACATCTTTAGCCGAAGTCGGCATGTTATAGCCACGATATAAGTTATTCACTCCAGTCATTGTCCCTGAACCAACAATCCAATAATCTTTATAAGAACCACTCTTTAATAAATCCAGCTGCCCATAGAAGTAAACATTCAGATCGAAATTCTTATAACGGAAAGTATTATTCAATCCCAACAAATACCCCGGATCACTGCAACCTTTAAATACAGCATCCGCATAATCGATCTTTCCATCCGGCTTTCCAGTCCTCAATGGAATGCCATGTTTATCGGTTTTATAAGTTCCGTCTGCATTGTATGCATATCCATCAATATCTTTTAATTTCACCTGTCCCGGTAGGGCTCCCGGCATCCAGGATACTTCCTCTCCCGGCTGAATCAACCCGTCAGACAGATACATATAGTATCCCCTCAACGGAGCATTATACATGTCGTATGGGTTCGGGCTCCAGCTCTCGTCACGTTCTTTCCATTTATCACGATAGAATGAGAAGGTGAAATCGGTATTCCAGCTAAAATCTTTTGTATCAAAGTTCTTTGTATTGACTGTCAGTTCAAATCCTTGGCTTTGTGTTTTACCAATATTGGCCGCAATTGAACCTACTTCATTATATGAAAGCACACTGCGGGAGCTAAGCAAATCAGAAACTACCTTATGAAAGTATTCTGCCGTTACATTAAAACGGTTGTTTAAGAAGCCCAGATCCAATCCTACATTCCACTCGGTCGTGGTCTCCCATTTCAAATCCGGATTACCGATCTGACTGACATAAACTCCTGTATATTCTTTATTACCGAAAACTTTATTATATCCAGTACCATAATAAGTGACTGATTTATCTCCAATATTCGAGTTACCTGTTTGTCCGTAACTTAACCTTAACTTACCGTTAGATAGCACTTTATCCAAATTCAAAGACCGGGCAAAATTTTCCTCCGTAAATCTCCAACCCAAAGCGACAGAAGGGAAATATCCCCAGCGGTTATTTTTTGCAAAGTTAGAGGCACCATCAGCACGAAGAGTGGCAGTCAACAAATAACGATCTTTATAGGTATAATTTACACGACCGAAGAAAGAAGCCATTTCGCTTTTAGAAGCGGAAGAACCAACCCATGGTTTCTCATAAGTACCTGCACCCAGATTATTAAACAGAAAAGCATCCGTCAAAAAACCCTGGTTACCGGCATTCAGATATTTGCTGGTGAAACGCTGGAAAGAATATCCGACCAAAGCATTCAAATTATGGTTACCAAAACGCTTTGCATAATTGGCTGTCAGTTCCAGCAAATAATCAGATCTGTCATATTGCCCGATATCTGCACGTCCATCTGCCTTTTCTCCATAAAGAGTTGTTTTGGGCATATACACTTCACGACGCTGGTAGTTGCGGTCAATGCCGAAGCTCGCTTTTAATGTGAGTTCATTAATAGGTTTAATTTCAACAAACGGAGTAGCCAACAAACGTTCTTTAGTCGTTTGGTCACTAATCTCAAGTAATGAAACAGGGTTTGGAATATAAGCAGCTTGTTGATTCAAACTGTAATCACCATTTTCATCTTTGACCGAAAGTAGAGGACTAAACTGAGCTGCCGACACTAAAATACTGGCATATTCATTTTGCCCCGCTCCCAACGGAACATTGTCCAATGTATTACGGCTCACAGTCAGGTTGATACCGACTTTTGCATATTTACTAAGTTTCTGATCCAAATTAACACGTCCGGTATAACGCGACATACCATTATTCTTCACAATACCCTTCTGATTAAAAAAGTTACCCGAAATCAGATATTTGGTATATTCTGTACCTCCATTGATAGAAATATTATGCTGTGTCTGAAAACCGGTACGCGTAATGTGATCAAACCAATCCGTATCGTTCACCGGATTCGCAATCTCCGCATCCGAATATTTTGGACGATATGCACTGGCGACATCCGATTCACTCTTACCGCCATAAATACCAACTTTATTGTCATACATCCATTTTTCCTTGAACCAGCGGTTAGACTGAATCATAAAATCCTGTGCATCCAACATTTCATATTGGGTAGCCATGGTCTGTACAGTAGCCGATCCTGAATAGGTAACTTTGGGTTTCCCCTCTTTTCCCCGTTTAGTCGTAATAATGATAACACCACCGCCTGCGCGCGCACCATAGATGGCAGTAGAACTGGCATCTTTCAATACTTCAATTGATTCTATATCATTGGGATTAATAGAGGCCAATATATTATCAGTTGTACCATTATTGCTGTTATAACCGACACTGACATTTCCCGCATTACTTACAGGAAATCCATCCACAATAATTAACGGATCATTACCTGCACCGGTCGAAGCAGCTCCACGAATGCGAAATGTTGTACCCCCACCCGGCTGGGCACTAACTGTGTTTACTTGCAATCCAGCAGCCTTACCTGCCAATGCATGACTTACCGTAGAGATTGTACTTAAGGGAGTATCATCCATCTTCACTGATGCTACAGCTCCGGTCAGGTCCTTTTTCTTCATAGTACCATAACCTACGACAACAACTTCATCTAAAGTTTTAGTATCTTCCTTCAGCGAGATAGTTAATTGATTCCGGTTTTTTACAGCTATATCCTGCTGTACATATCCAATATATGTAACCTGTAATACTGCGTTATCCGGCACTTCTAACTCAAAATCTCCATTGAGATTGGTAATTACTCCTGTTGTCGTACCTTTTACTAATACATTTGCTCCGATAATCGCCTCGCCACTGGCATCTTTTACAACTCCTTTCACTTTCTTTACCTTTGAAGCAGGCTTTTGCTCCACCGGCACAATAACGATGTAGTTGCCGTTCTTTTTGTATGTATAACCCGTATCTTTCAGGATGGTTGCCAATATCTCCAGGACTTCAGTTTCTTTCTGGTTTAACGAAACCTTACGAGAGACGTTCAGGTGTGAATCATTATAAGCGATTTTATACTTCGAAGATGCTTCGATCTTCTCAAACGCTTGTTTCAATGATACTGTTCCATCCCGAAACGTAACTTTCTGGGCATGTACTTGCAGAGAACCCGCCAACATCAAACCAAGGCAGAAGGTTGCCACTCGGATTGATCGATTTTTGTTCATAATATTATTTTTTTTAGTTAAACAATAGCCGTCCTTTGGCGACTTTTACAATAGGACAGTCTGTTATTTAACTACACCCAACGACAAAACGTTAACAAAAGCTAATATTTAAAATCTTATTCGATATAAATATCTTTCCCCTCTATCTGATATTCAAGTCCTGGAATCATTTCTTTGATCAGCATCATTACATTTTCTATCGACTCATTAGGATAAAAATGAATAGTTAGATTATTGGATTGATAAATAGAAGTCTGTAAATGTACCTGAACCGAATAGGCGCGTTCTAAGGTCTGTATCACTTCTTTAAACGGACTACTACTAAAATATAAACCTCCATCTCTCCAATCAGAATAATCAGAAGCTTTTACCCGTTTTCGCTCTATATGTCCGGTAGACGGGATATAAACGATTTGATCATCAGGCTCCAGTAAATAGGATGAATTGGAACGATTCAGCAACATACGAATGGATCCTTCTTCCAAAGTTGTCACGACCTTATCGATATTAGGATAAGCATTTATATTGAACTCCGTACCAAGTACACTGATTGAAATAGAGTTCGTTTTCACAATGAAAGGACATTCTTTATTTTTCGTTACTGAGAAATAACCTTCACCAGCCAGATAAACTTCACGTTCATCTCCAATGAACGAAGATGGATAAACCAACAGAGAACCGGAATTGAGCCAAACTTTCGATTGATCGGGTAAGATAATTTGTTCCCTCTTCCCATTATTAACATAGTATTGGATGAAGGTCACATTACTGAGTTCATTCTTGATAGTAAGAGTTTCTGTATATAAATAAGCAGAACCGAATAAAAGCAATAGAGGGATGATGATAGATGCAGCAACCCAAGTCCACCGGGGAATACGGAAACGCGGAGAGTCCGGTTCCAACTTCACAGAGCTTCCTCCAATCTGTTGTTCCAGCTTCTCAAACGCTCTTAATGTTTCGTGTTCATCCCCTTCCGGGAAACCGATCTGTTCCCAAATACCAGACAAAGCCTCCTCTTTCTCTTGCTTGCTATTTGTGTCGGTTAATCGTTTATACACTCTCCCCGCCACCTCTTCCGATGCCGGATGATGGAAAAAGTAAGTGATTATATTTTTTAAATAACTCATTCTATTAGTAATTTATAATAGGACGTATAAATCCGAGTTTATCCCTAACCGTATTAACATAAATAGAGAAAAATAAAGAGTAACAAAGCATTTTTCAGTTCTTTCAATGCCAGGTTAAGATGGTTCTCAACTGTTTTTTTACTTATCTGCAACTTTTCCGCTATTTCTGCATTGGTAAGCCCAGCCTCACGGTTTAACCGGAAAATCGTTTGCCGTTGAGGAGGCATGTTCTCTACCACCATATCAATCAATAATTGCAAATCTTTGGCAACTAACTCTTCGTAAGGTGTAGTATCCGTAGACTCTTCCACTGAATCAGCCCTTTGATCATCCTGACGATTCTGCCTGGAACGCAAATAATTGAAAGTTGTATTTTTAGTCAAAACATACAGATAAGTACCAAAGACTTCCACTTCACGAAATCGTTCCCGATGGGTCCACAGCTTAAGAAAAACCTCTTGTGCCAAATCTTCCGTTTCACTCTCTGATTTAACCAATCCCATAATAAAAGAGCGCACCTTTGGATAATAACGCACAAACAATGTCTTAAACGCTATATGGTTTCCTTGTGAGAATTGGACGACCAGCAATTTTTCATCTGCGATTTCAGAATGCATTATTATACCTCGCTTAAAAGATTAACTTAGACAAGTATCAGATTATATATCAATACGCCGACAAAAATAACAAAAAAAGCTTAATATAAAGATGTTATAAGTTGTTTTTTCCGGAAAATGCCCTACAGAGCCACAAGTTCACCTCTGTCATTTACAATCATCATCAAGCCTTCAGTCTCATCACGAAGCAGCTCCCCTTACCCAATTCGCTCTGCACGGTCAACGTACCTCCATGTGCTTCTACAAAGTCTTTTGAGATAGACAATCCTAAACCACTCCCCTGCACCTTGGTGCCCGGTACACGGAAATAACGATCAAAAATACTTTGGTGATATCGCGGATCAATCCCCTTCCCAAAGTCCTGGACATAGAGTTCGATATACTCCTCTTCACGCCGGGCACCAATCACCACCCGTCCATTCTCTTTAGAATAGCGGATTGCATTGCTCAAAAGATTAGTAAGCACCCAAGCTATCTTTTCACTATCCACAAATAACTTAGGTATCTTCTCTTCAGGGTACTCCACTTCTATCTGTATATTGAATTTATCGGCCTGTACCTGATTGGCCTTAATGGCATATTCAATCAGTTCGATAGGTTTTGTAATTTTCGGCATCATCTGAAGTTTACCGGCTTCCACCTGAGTCATATTCAGTAATTCTCCGGTAATATCAAGCAAACGCTGGCTGTTATCCTTTATATTCTTTGACAGCTGTTCTTGTTCTCCATTCAGAACTCCTACCCTCTTGTCCTCCAATAGCTGAAGGCTCATCATAATGGCAGAAATGGGGGTCTTCAGTTCGTGAGAAATTGTGGAAATGAAGGTTGTTTTTGCCGAATCGAGTTCCTTAAATTCTGTGATATTTTTCAGCAAAATGACGTCTCCCAAATTACGGGCTTCTCCTTTTTCTGCCTCTGCATTCTCAATCGGGATATAAGAAGCCTGGAAATAACTTTCTTTATTATCCGCATAGATTTTCAAGGGTTCATTCTTTTCGCCGGGAGTCACCAGTTCACGTATCAGTCTGCGCAGCAGATCATTCTTCAAAGAAAGTTCCTCAGCCGAGTGTCTAATCACATTCTCACGCTTCATATTGAGCACATTCAGTGCTTCATTATTAATAAAAAGAATTTCTCGTTCGGTATTCAGCCCGATAATCGGTTCATGGATACTATTGACTACAGCCTCAAGAAATTTTTTTGCAGAAAGAATATCAGCTAACGTACTGTCACGATATTCTGTCAGTTTCTCTGCCATACGATTAAAACTATCGGAAACCTCCCTGAATTCTTCATATCCCTTCATATCCAATCTCTTTTCATAATTATGATTGGCTATTTCCAGAATTCCACGAGTCAGTTCCTTTACTGGTCTATTAATGGAGCGGGGTAGCCAAATAAGCAGAACCAACCCCGTCAAAATACAAATACCACCCGTTATGGAAATCCATAAAAGAGCACGTTCCAAAGAAGGCATAGCAACCGGACTGTCAGGTTCCGTAGCCGTCAAAATCTGAAGATTAACCACTGAAAGTGTTACCAGTAAAATGATCATTCCGGCCAATATTCCAATGCCGAAAAGTAATTTGGTTTTTATATTCATAATCGATAATGAGACTAAATCATTTTTTATGCAAGTATAATCAAATCTACGTTCGCTTGTGCCAGATTATTTAAAAATCTGCGATATTTCAATATTCCGCACACAGCGCCGGGCAATCGGAGGAAAGGGGATCCCATACAAACAGTGGATATTTGTTTCTCTTTGCAAACCTGTACAATACTCCGCAACACATCTTTCGACTGCACCTGAACCACTTCTCCCCCCAACTCAGTCACCAGTTTAAAATGATTCAGCAAATGACGTTGGCTGGCCAGATCGATACGCTCCATACTCTCTCTGGGAGTCTGTACATAGAGTGCTACAAACGAGGTGTTGTACCGGGTAGCCAAACGGGCCGCTTTCCGTATAATACGCCGGGGAGCTTTTTCCTGACTACTGATGCAAGCCATAAATTTTTCATGACGAACCCCAAGGCCAATGCTCATCACAACTTCATTTTCCACTTTCTTCTCTACTCGCAATGCGACCTCTTTCAAGGCCAATTCACGGAGTTGCAAAATGTTTTCAGTCTTAAAAAAGTTATTGAGTGCGGTCTGAATCTTCTCCGGTTTATATATCTTCCCCGCTTTAAGCCTGGTAATCAGTTCTTCGGCTGTGAGGTCAATATTCACGACCTCGTCAGCCTCTTGAAGTACGCTATCGGGGATACGTTCCCGAACTTCAATGCCTGCTATATCCTGCACTTCTTCGTTTACACTCTCAATGTGCTGGATATTGACTGCCGAAATCACATTAATGCCTTCATCGAGCAATGTCATCACATCCTGCCAACGTTTCTCATTTAGACTCCCTTCCACATTAGTATGTGCCAGCTCGTCCACTATCACAATTTCGGGATGAATACGGATAATCGCCTCCAAGTCCATCTCCTCAAGCTCTTTCCCTTTATAAAACAGTTTCCTACGCGGAATAACCGGCAAGCCTTCCAATACGGCCTCCGTCCCGGCACGCCCGTGTGTCTCAATATATCCTATCCGGACATCTACTCCACTATCAATCAAATCGTGTGCTTCCTGAAGCATCCGGTAAGACTTGCCTACACCGGCAATCATACCGATGTAAACCTTGAACTTACCACGACGTGATCTCTTTATCAAATCGAGGAAATGTTGTACACTCTCTTCTCTATCCATATTTATTCATTTTTTATACTGCATAACCCGTAACAGTATCACTACTGCTACGGGCCGGCTAACAACTTCACGAGTTTTTAAATTATATCTGATTTCACGGTTTTAAAGTGATACCAAACACCAAATGTGCATCTTCCATACGAGGATTCCAAACAGCCTGTGCAAATATAGGCAAAGCAAACGTATCATTGAATCTGATCCGGGTAGTTCCTTTCAAAGCAACATTGGTCACAGCGAATCCATCACAATTGTACTGAGGAGCCACATAAGGGACAATACCGCAAGTTGCGTTCAGATCTACCATCTTTACACAGAAAGGATAATTAAACTCGACATAAGACGAGTAATTCTGTTTGCCTTCCGCATTCTTATCTTGTCCGGCAAACATGGTATACCATGCTATAGATAAAGGAAACTTTTCAGACTGGACGGCATAAGTAAGTCCTGCTTCAAAATGGTGAGCGGTTTCATGACTTTTAAAATTAAAGTATTTACGTGCTCCCTGTCCTGCCCACCATAAATCCGCAACTGAAAAAGTCAATCCGGAATTACCTAAAGTATAGGCAGCAGTCAAATCTATCTCTTTAGCAGCAGCTCCGGCCGAAGCGGAAGTCCCGTCAAAATCTGTAGATCCCCATGCCGTCAGCGAAAAGCCTCCGGCACTGAACCCCAGGGTCGGCTGAATACTGACCCCTGTCTGATACATTCCACGCCAAATGTAAGAGCTTACCAGATCGCCCTGAACATTGAACTGTTGAGCATTTGCATTTATACCTCCCCAAAAACACATAGCCACAAGTGCCAGTGATGTTAAAATCGTGTTTTTATTTATAATATTTCTCATATTCATTTCCTGTTTACTTTTGTCTCTTCAAGAGCTATATTCAATTTTAATACATTTACTTTCTCGGTTCCGAATACCCCTAACAATGGTTTTTCCACTGCCTTATCTACAATCCTTCTGACTTCCTCTACATCCATTCCACGTGCTTGAGCGACCCTTTTTACCTGCACATAAGCACTCTGAGGAGTGATATCGGGGTCCAGTCCCGAACCACTGGCCGTCACCATTTCGGCAGGCACATCTTTACGGGACAAGTATGGATGGTGAACCAGGAAAGTGTCGATACGGGATTTCACTTCTGCCAGATATTCCGGATTGGTAGGCCCTTTATTACTACCAGATGAACTGGTTGCATCATAACCGTCACCTGCACATGAAGGGCGTCCCCAAAAGTAAATATCCTCCGTAAATTTTTGTCCGACATTGGCGGCGCCGACCACTTTACCGTTCAATGTCACCACCTCCGCATTACCCTGATTGGGACCGGCTACCCGAGCAAACAACCATAACACGAGAATATAGAACACTGAGAAGAATACACAAAACACAAGCGTTATCTTGATGGATTTTAATAATGTTTTCATTGTTTGAATATTTAGAAGAATAAACTGACTACCAAATCGATTAACTTGATTCCGACAAAAGGAACTATCACCCCTCCTAACCCATAAATCAGCAGGTTACGACGAAGTAGTGCCGATGCTCCGATCGGTTTATACTGTACTCCTTTCAAAGCCAATGGAATTAAGATCGGAATAATAATAGCATTGAAGATAACAGCCGAAAGGATCGCACTTTCCGGACTGTGCAGATTCATGACATTAAGTGCACCGAGTTCTGGAATAGCCACCATAAACAGGGCAGGCACAATAGCAAAGTATTTGGCCACATCGTTTGCAATAGAGAAAGTTGTTAACGTACCGCGAGTCATCAGCAGTTGCTTTCCGATTTCCACAATCTCTATCAACTTCGTCGGATCGTTATCAAGGTCGACCATATTACCGGCTTCCTTGGCCGCCTGGGTACCACTGTTCATTGCCACACCGACATTAGCCTGTGCCAGAGCAGGAGCATCATTCGTTCCGTCGCCCATCATAGCCACCAACTTACCTGACTGTTGTTCCTTACGGATATATTCCATCTTATCTTCGGGTTTTGCCTCGGCGATGAAATCATCTACTCCTGCCTTCTCTGCAATGTATTTAGCGGTCAGGGGATTGTCACCGGTCACCATCACCGTTTTCACTCCCATCTTTCTCAAGCGCTCAAAACGCTCCTGAATTCCCGGTTTGATGATATCCTGCAACTCAATAACCCCTGTTACCTTCTGGTCGACACACACTACCAGCGGTGTACCGCCATTACCCGAAATTTCAGCTATCACTTCTTCTATTTCTTTCGGAAATTTATTTCCTGCAGCCTCCGTTATTTTACGGATTGCATCGAAAGCCCCTTTACGGATTTGTGTACCATCGGACAAATCAACCCCCGAACATTTGGTTTCGGCAGTGAACTGAATCATGCGTGCACCGGTCGTATTAAGACTCCGCATGCGTACCCCCGATTCACGTCCTAACTCTACGATGGACTTACCTTCAGGCGTTTCATCCGAGAGGGAAGCCAGTAGACAGGTCGTAATAAACTCACGCGGACCGACTCCCGGTGCCGAATGGAATTTTGTCGCTCTACGATTACCAATCGTAATGGTACCCGTTTTATCTAACAGCAGAGTATCAATGTCACCTGCCGTCTCAACAGCCTTACCCGATTTCGTAATCACATTGGCACGCAGTGCACGATCCATACCGGCAATACCGATTGCAGAAAGTAGTCCCCCGATAGTAGTCGGAATCAAACAGACAAACAGAGAAAGAATAGCTGCGATCGAGATGGCCGTTCCAGGATGCTCAAGACTGGTATAATCAGCAAACGGAATCAGAGTGACGCAAACGATGACAAACACAAGTGTAAAACCGGCCAACAGAATGGTCAAAGCTATCTCGTTCGGTGTCTTTTGTCGGCTGGCACCTTCTACCAAAGCAATCATTTTGTCGAGAAAACTTTCACCGGGCTGTTGTGTCACCAATACCTTGATGTGATCCGAAAGCACTTTAGTTCCACCGGTCACCGAACTCTTATCTCCACCTGCTTCACGAATCACCGGAGCAGATTCACCGGTAATAGCACTTTCATCAATAGAAGCCAAGCCTTCAATAATCTCACCATCGGAAGGAATCACGTCTCCCGCCTCACAAACAAACACATCTCCTTTCTTCAACTGCGAAGAACTGACGGTAACAATTTTATTGCCTTCCACTTTCTTTGCCGGTGTCTCTTCACGAGTCTTACGCAAGCTGTCGGCCTGTGCTTTACCACGTGCTTCGGCAATAGCTTCGGCAAAATTGGCAAACAACAAGGTTACAAACAGAATGATAAACACGGCAATATTGTAAGCAAACGAACCTTGTGAAGAATTTACAATAGAGTAGAGCGTTACGAGTAGCATGACCACTGTAGCCACTTCTACTGTAAACATAATCGGGTTCTTTATCATCATCCGTGGGTTCAGTTTCACGAATGACTGTTTCAAACTTTCTATAACTTGCTCCTTTGGAAACAAAGAAGCTGATTTATTATCTTTCATATCTTCTCTAATTCAGTATTACAAACTTAAATGTTCAGCAATTGTACTCAATGCATGTACCGGGAAGAACGACAACGCAGCAATAATGAAGATAACCACAAATGTCATGACTCCGAAAGTCAATGTATCGGTCTTCAATGTGCCGGCACTTTCCGGAATGAATTTCTTCTGTGCCAGTAATCCGGCAATGGCAACCTGCCCGATGATAGGAATAAAACGACTCAGGATCAGAACGATACCACACGTATAGTTCCAGAAATAAGTGTTATCGCCCAAGCCTTCAAAACCGGAACCGTTATTGGCGGCACAAGAAGTGTACTCATAAAGTTGCTCACTCAAACCGTGGAATCCCAAGTTGTTCAACCATCCACCTTCACTTTCCACAAAATCAGGATGGTGCACATAAATATAACTTGAGAGTGCTGTAAATACCAAAATGACAAACGGATGAAGCAGAGCTACAATCGTAGCGATTTTCATTTCGCGGGCTTCCACTTTCTTGCCGAGAAATTCCGGCGTACGTCCTACCATCAAACCGCTGATAAACACTGTAATGATAATAAATGTATAGTAGTTCATCCATCCTACACCTACACCGCCAAACCAGGTGTTAATCTGCATATTCAGCATCTCCATCATTCCGGACAGCGGCATAGTAGAATCATGCATACCATTCACAGAACCATTAGAGGTTACAGTAGTTACAATACTCCATAATGCTGTTGCTCCGGCTCCCAAACGAACCTCTTTACCTTCCATCGCACCATTATCCTGCGCAATTCCCAATTCATCAATGCGTGGATTACCGCCCATTTCCTGACTGACATTAATACATACGCCTAGCAGAAAAGCGAAAAGCATTACTCCGAATATACTATAAGCCAACTTCTTTCTGCGGGTATAAAATCCCAGTGCAAGTACCATCGCCATCGGAATAATCAGGATAGACCAACATTCTACCATATTAGTAAGATAAGTCGGGTTTTCCAACGGATGAGAAGAGTTTACACCAAAATAACCACCACCATTTGTACCCAATTGTTTGATAGGAACAATCGCAGCCGTAGGACCTTGAGAAACCATTTGTTCCTGGCCTTCCATCGTAGTTACCTTCATCTTACCGTCAAATCCCATCGGAGTTCCCTGGAGAATCAGGATAAAACCTACAATCAGAGAAAGAGGCAATAAAATACGTGTACAGCTTATTACCAGAAATTGCCAGAAGTTACCAATCGTTTTGGTTGTTTTTGCAGCAATACTCTTCATAATACCTGCCATAGCAGCCATACCTGTTGCTGCGGTAATAAACTGGAAAAGCATGATGACGAACAGTTGAGTAAAATAAGTCAGTCCGCTTTCACCGCTATAGTGCTGCAAGTTACAGTTCACCATAAAACTGATACAGGTATTGAATGCCTGATCCGGAGTCTGCGGTCCGTTGCCGTCCGGATTTAAGGGCAACCATCCTTGTGAAACCAAGAGTACCATTCCCCAGAAAAACCAGAAAGCATTCAAAATCAACAATGCTTTCAGGAATTGTTTCCAGTTCATTTCTTCATTGGGGTCGATTCCACAAACTTTATAAATGACTCTTTCGATAGGAGCCATAAAATCAGACCAGGTCTTTTCTCCTCTGTAGACCTTGGCAATGTATTTTCCCAGTGGATAAGCCAGAATCACCATCAAGGCTATCTGAACAACCACGCCTAAAATTTCTGTATTCATATACTTTTTACCTTAAACTGTGTGTGTTACTTTAAAACTTTTCGGGTTTGACGAGCACGTACATCAAATAACCGAAGATCGCAATACCTAATACGAATAATGCTGTGTACATAATCAATTCTCCTTTTTCTTTAAATATTCTCAAACCAGTCTACACATTTCCAAAATAGCCAGAAACAAGCGAAACCGCTTAACAAGCAGAAAATAAATGATAGTGTTATTCCCATGTTTTTACCTTTTAAATGATTAATAATCCTAATTATTTGCCATAAGTAATGCTAAAGGTATGCCAGAAAAAGAGAAAAGTAAGTAAGCTATTGATTTTCAAAACAATAAAAAAGAACTAAAAAGAATAACAAACGGAAAACACCCTACCATTTTGAAATGGATTATGCTATTATGAAAAACAATATAATAGAGAGGTGAAAATAAAAAAGAGTAGTAAAAGAGGAAATACAAGTATACCAAAGTACGGCTCAGTTGTAATTCTTGGGGGATTAAGTTTAGTCAATTCCCTTCATGCATATA
>ERZ860668.738-NODE-738-length-23595-cov-11.615845_pt1 | contig 23595 bp, 20 predicted proteins | sample MGYA00510062_ERZ860668 | MGnify/ENA primary metagenome ERZ860668 (study PRJEB30046, sample SAMN00715258) | human gut metagenome | study: EMG produced TPA metagenomics assembly of the A metagenome-wide association study of gut microbiota in type 2...
GCTTCGCCAGCTTTTCTTCCGCAATGCGGGCTTCAAGCTCACGCTTGGTTTCTTCCAGCTGCTCTAGCCGCTCCTTGGTGGAACTGGTCAGGATACCGGCCTGAATCGCATTCAGCATATTCTGGATACCCGATTCCGCATCCCGGAGCTGCTTCTCGTAAAGGGGAATGTTGGTATTCTCCTTGTTTTGCAGATCCATCACCTTGGCAATGATGGATTCCATGGCGGCATCATCCTTGACAAGCTGCATAGTCTGGTTGACCACCAAATCTTCCAGCCACTGTTTGCGGACGGTTTTTTTCTTGCAGCCCTTGTGCTTTTTGGCAGTGGCACATTTATAGTAGCGGTGGACTTCTCCCGTCCGGCTCGTGCCGCTCTCTCCAAACATCAACGCCCCACAGTAGCCGCAGAACAACTTGGTGGTGAGCAGATAGTCGTCCTCTGCCTTTCTACGGGCAGGGGCTTTCTTGTTTTTCAACATCTTTTCCTGTACATCATTGAAAAGCTCTGCGGACGCGATAGGTGGAATCGCATCGGGAATCAGGACGTCCCGGTACTTCAACTCGCCGATATATCGGCGGTTGCTCAGCATGTGCTGGATGACATTGAAAGTCATTGGCCCACCGCGCTTATTCTTGATGCCCTTTTCATTGAACCAATCCTGAATCTCCCGCATCGTCTGTCCGTCATTGTACCGCTGGAAAGCTTCAGCTACAAAGGGAGCTGTGAGTGGGTCGATTTCAAAGCGGCGGTCTGCGTTGATGGTGTAGCCGAAAGGGATAGCACCGCCAGAAAATTTGCCTTTCAGGGCGTTTTCCGTCATGCCGCGAATGACCTTTTCGGACAGATCAGCGGAGTAATACTCGGCATAACCTTCCAGAACCGATTCCAGAATGATACCTTCCGGGCCATCCGAAATGATCTCGGTGGCAGACATAAGCTTGACACCATTCTTTTTCAGCTGGGTCTTATACCGGGCACTGTCGTAGCGGTTCCGGGCAAAACGGTCCAGCTTCCAGACCAGCACAATGTCAAACAGCTTCTTGTCGCTGTCCTTAATCATCTGCTGGAATTCCGGGCGGTTGTCCGTTTTGGCGGAGATAGCACGGTCAATATAGTGCTTGACGATGGTGATGCCGTTTTTCTCGGCATACGCCGTACATTCACGGATCTGACCCTCGATGGATTCTTCGCGCTGGTTGTCGCTGGAATAGCGAGCGTAGATCACAGCGGTCATAGCAAGCACCTCACTTTATATATCATTGAAATGAAATGCGTTTACCCAAAAGATTATTTCGTATAATATATACCATGATTTCAGATGAATTACAAGAGATTTGAGATATTTTATGCAACAGGCCCCCTGAAATGCTGACAAGGCATCTCAGGGGGCTGTTGGCTATGGGTAAAAAGTTTAGGAGAAAAATGAAAAAAGAAGAAAGGATCGAAAGGAGAAATCGGGTTTTACTCAACCAGCGCAACAGCAACGTCGTTGACATTCGTGCCGGTCGCACCAGTGATGATGAGGCCTTCCACCGCCTGCAAGGCGTGGTAGGCGTCGTTGTCGGCAAGGGTAAGGAACACATCCATCCCTGCCGCATGAAAGACGTTTTCAGTCTGACCGTCCACATAGCCGCCTGCGGCATCGGTGGGGCCGTCCGTGCCGTCGCTGCCGACCGAAAAGACACAGCAGTTTTCCAGACCGGAAAGAGCAGGTGCGGCGGCCAGAGCAAGCTCCTGATTCCGTCCACCCAGGCCTTTGCCGGTCAGGTGGACGACCGTCTCACCGCCTGCGATATAGGCCAGCTTCCGGCCATGTCCGGCATGGGTGCGGGCGATAGAGCCAAGGAAGCTGCCCGCTTCCCGGGCTTCACAGCAGAGCTGGTCGGTCAGGATGACCGGCTCATAGCCGAGTGCCTGACTTGCCTTTGCTGCGGCGGCACACAGCTCCCGGACACTGCCGGTGATTTGTGTGGTCACATTGCCGAGGGCTTTCGGCGTTTCCTGTTGCAGCAGGTCTTTCGCCGCAGAGGAAAGGGTCAGGTGATATTTTTCCGCAATGGCAAGAGCCTGCTCGCAGGTGGAGGTATCCGGCACGGCCGGGCCGCTGGCGATCATGTCCAGCGGGTCGCCCAAAATGTCGCTGAGGACGATGCTGAACACCTTTGCCGGTTCGCAGGCTTGGGCAAAGTGCCCGCCTTTCACGCCGGAAAGGCGCTTGCGGATGGTGTTCATCTCCACGATGTCCGCGCCGCTGGCAAGGAGCTGCCCCGTGATGTTTTGCAGCTCTTCTCCGGAAATGAGCGGCTTTTCAAACAGGGCACTGCCGCCGCCGGACAGCAGGAACAGCACGGTGTCCTCCGGGTGCAGGCCGTGGACAAGTTTCAGTGCTTTCTCGGTCGCGGCGAAGCTGTTGGCATCCGGCACAGGGTGTCCGGCTTCATAGCAGCGCACACCGGGGATGTCGCCTTTCACGTGGTCGTATTTGGTGACGACGACGCCGTCCTCCACGGAACCCAGCGCAGAAACAGCGGCGTGCGCCATCTGCCATGCCGCTTTTCCGGCGGCGACCAGAAAGACCCGCCCCTCCGGGCGAAAATCTTTCAGAGCACGCCGGACGGCTTCATCCGGCAGGACTGCCTGAATGCTGGCAGAGATGATTTGGTCTGCGGTCTGGCGCAGGGTGCTCATAGAAAGTTCCTCCTTTGGCATCAAAAGCAATTCACTCCGTTTACAGCAGCCCGGCCTCGGTCATCGTCTTGATGAAGCCCTGCTTGGCCGGGCCTTCCGGGGTGGGCAGAGTGGGCAGATAGGGTACGCCCACATCGCGGCCGCGCAGCACCGCCATATCCTTTGCGGCGACCGGGAAGCTGGCCGCATCCATCGACAGGCGGACAGGGTTCAACTTGAACTGGGCTTCCAGACTGCCCTCGCGGTCCCCGGCGGCATACTTATTATAGACATCGGTGATGAGCTCCGGCATGAAGTTGGCCGCGGTGCATACACCGCCCACCGCGCCGTGGCAGAGGCTGGCGTACAGGAGCGTGTCCTTGCCGCCAAAGACCTTGAATCCCACATCGCGGGTGCGGCGGATGAACTCAGAAGTCTGGGTGATATCGCCGCTGGTGTCTTTCATGCCGACGATATTGGGGACATTGTGCGCCAGCTCATCCACGAGCTGTGCGCTCAGGGTGTAGCCGACACGGCCGGGATTATTATACAGCAGAACAGGCGTTTCGGGAACACTTTCCGCAATGGTCTTGAAATGGTCGTACAACTCGGCATAGGTCGGCTTGAGGAACATGGGCTGAAGCACGCTGACAGCAGCCGCACCGTTCTTCACGGCCATTTGCGCCAGACGGCAGCACTTTTTGGTGCTGATGGCACCGATGCCAAAATAGACCGGCACACGGCCCGCAGCCTGATCGAGCATGATCTTCAGGCCGCGTTCCATCTCGTCCTCCTCGACCATATAGAACTCACCGTTGGAGCCAAACGCGAGGATGCCGGCAACACCGCCGTTGATGACGTAATCCACCTGTGCGCGCTGCTTTGCTTCATCGATCTTCTCGTTTTCGTCCACGATGGTCAGGATAGGCACTACGACGCCCTTAATAAAATCTGTATTCATACCGCTCTTTGATCCTTTCGTTCTGTTTTCAGACAAGATATTGGGGTCATGGGGAAGTTCTCAGGCCTGCCGCCTGTTCTGTGCCTTTATTCTAGCACGAACCGGGAAAGGACACAAATCGGGCGGTCCGGAATATTGCAATCTTACGAAACTTTTCTGCAACAAAATGAAATGTTCGATTTCACATCGTAGCGTTTTGTCGGAAACATCAAAAAAACAGACGTGAATTTAGCGATCTGTTTCTTGCCGGATGCGGCATTTCCCGGTATACTGATGTCAGTCGAGCGGCACAGAGACAGCCGCTGCAAAAGATTTTTTCCGATTCAAAATCAAGTGGTCCCATCAGGAGGTATCTTTCATGAAAATCGGTTTTATTGGTCTAGGTATCATGGGCAAGCCTATGGCAAAGAATCTGCTGAAGGCAGGCTATACGGATCTGCTGGTCAACAACCTCACCCCCGCCCCGGTGCAGGAGCTGGAAGCAGCCGGTGCAAAGGGTGCAACGCAGAAAGAGATCGGTGAGCAGTGTGATGTCATCATCACCATGCTGCCCAACTCTCCGCAGGTCAAGCAGGTCATGCTGGGCGAGACCGGCGTTGCTTCTTACATGAAGCCGGGTACGACTTTCATCGACTGCTCCTCCATCAACCCGGTCTCTTCCAAGGAGATCTACGCCGAGCTGCAGAAGAAGGGCGTCGAGATGCTGGACGCTCCTGTTTCCGGCGGTGAGCCCAAGGCCATCGACGGTACCCTGAGCTTCATGGTCGGCGGCAAGCAGGAGGTCTTTGACCAGTTCAAACCTCTGCTGGAGACCATGGGCGCATCCGTCGTCCGCTGCGGCGAGGTCGGCGCAGGCAACACCACCAAGCTGGCAAACCAGATCATCGTTGCCTGCAACATTCAGGCTTTGGCCGAGGCCCTGACTCTGGCTCAGAAGGCCGGCGTTGACCCCGAGCTGGTGTTCCAGGCCATCAAGGGCGGTCTGGCCGGTTCTACCGTCATGAACGCAAAGGCTCCCATGATGATCGAGGGCAACGACAAGCCCGGTTTCAAGATCGACCTGCACATCAAGGACCTGAACAACGCTCTGGACTGCGCGCACTCTGTCGGCGCACCCGTCCCCATGACTGCCGAGGTGCAGGAGATCCTGCAGTGGCTGCACAACCACGGCAAGGGTCAGGCCGACCACAGTGCCATTGCACAGTATTACGAGATGCTGACCGATATCCAGATCGGCCGCTGAATCCGCTGACAGCTCTTTCCTTTTTACGGTGTTTCTGCTATCATATCTTCAGAGATGGGCAGAAAACCGAACCGGCGCGCCCGCCATGTGTGGGTGCGTCTTTTTGCTTTCTGAACCGACCAAAACAAAAGGAGAACTCTATGGCAAAGGTAGCAGTACTGGTGCCCAATCAGGAGCTGGAGCTCATCGCACAGCCGCTGACTGAGGAATTTTCTTCCCTTCAGGTGATGGAGGTCAAATATATCCGCACGGCCTATGCGGTACAGCGGGCCAGAGAACTGGAACAACAAGGCTGTGACCTTATCGTGGCGCGCGGCGTGCAGGCACGGCTCATCAAGCGCAGTGTCCGCATCCCGCTCGTGGAGATCACTGTCACCCCGCAGGAGCTGGCCAGTGTGATGCTGGATTTGAAAGAGGAACTGGAACTGGATTGCCCCCGCATCGGGCTGATCGGCTTTCCGAATATGTTCAGCGACACATCCCAGTTCAACCGGCTGCTCCATATTGATCTCCGGCTTTATATGGCAGAGCAGGAAGAACAGCTGGAAGAAATGGTGGACAAAGCGCTTCAGGATGGCTGCAATGCCGTCATCGGCGGCAACCGGGTCTGCGCCTCTGCCGGGCAGAAAGCGTTGCCCTACAAGTTTATCCCTTCTGGGGAGGAAAGTCTGCGCAATGCCCTTGCAACTGCCTCCCGCGTGGGATACGCCATTGATCTGGAAAAGCACAACTCTGCCGAGATAAACGCACTGCTGAACTACACGTTCAGCGGCATCATCCAGGTGGATAAAGAGCGCATCATCCGCCGGGTCAACAGGGTCACCAACAATCTGCTGGGCCGGAGCACTGATGTCCTGCTTGGACAGGAGATTTCCGCTGTGCTTCCCAACCTGAATCAGAATGTTCTGACGGATGCGCTGCTCCACGGCAAGGAGGCATACGCTTTCCTGCTGGATATCGACCATCGGGCCGTTGTGGTCAATGTGGCCCCCATCCTTGTGGGAGAGCAGATCGAAGGTGCCGTGCTGACGTTTCAGGAAGGGCAGCGCCTCATTGAGATGGACAGTGAGATGCGGCGTGAGCTTTACCAGCGGGGCTTCGTGGCGCGGTACACCTTTGAAAATACCATCTGCGATGACCCGGAGACCCGCCGCCAGTTCAGTCTGGCAAAACGCATCAGCCGCTTTTCTGCCCCCGTCCTGCTGACCGGCGAGGTGGGCAGCGGCAAAGGAGTGCTGGCACAGTGCATCCACAATGAGAGCCTGCTGCGCAAGAATGCCTTTATCACCGTTGATTGCAGCGCATGGCAGCCGGAGACAGTGGATAATATTCTGTTCGGCAATTATACGACCCGGCGGGAAGCCGGAGACAGCTATGCAGAGATGGCACAGGACGGCACGCTTTATCTGAGCCATGTAGAGATGCTGCCGCTGGAAACACAGTACAAGCTGCTCTGCCTGATACGGGGACACTTCCTGCACAACGGCCCCAGCCGCCCGGCAGCGGCCCATGTCCGTGTCATTGCCTCGACCTCCGTGAATCTGATTACCCGGGTCGAAAAGGGTGAGTTCCGCAGTGATCTGTACTATGCGCTCAGCGTCCTGACCGTGGAGGTCCTGCCGCTGCGCCGCCGCCGGGGCGACATTGAAGGCTGGATGCATCGCTATCTGGATGAATGGCAGGAAAAGTACAAGCGCTATGTCAGCCTGACGCAGGGGGCATGGCAGTATCTGCGGGAGTACGAGTGGCCCGGCAATCTGGACCAACTCTACAGCGTCTGCGAGCGTCTTGTCCTGCTGACCCAGAAGCGGAACATTGATGAGACGTTCCTGCGGGAACAGCTGGAACAAATGGTTCCCCGGCTGCTGCCGGGCACCGAGCAGGTCGTGCTCTATCAGGACCGCAGGGCAGTCGAGCTGGCAGCCCTGATGAAAAAGCATAAGGGCAACCGTCAGAAAGTGGCCGAGGAGCTTGGCGTCAGCAAAACGACCCTCTGGCGTTACCTGAAAAAGTATGACATCAAATACTGATTTTGGGTCTTAAAAAGCACAAAGGGGGCAGCGGTCGGTTCACCGCTGCCCCCTTTGCTATGAGAGAACAAAAGCTGAAAGAGATTTTTAACGTTTGCCAAGCTCTTTTTCTGCCGCCCACATCAGGCCCTTCATGAATCCGGTGGGATAGCAGAAAGAACCGGGCATGCCGCCGAAGTTTTCCATCGGCTTGAAGCCATGGTCGATGGAGATGACGGCATTGCAGTCGCAGGCGACCAGCTGCTTCATGATGGCATACATATCTGCATATCCATCCTCGGGCAGAACTTCCTCAAACATCGGGAGCTGGGAGCTCACATTGCGGAAATGCACGCACAGGATGCGGTCATCTGCGCACAGCTCCTTGATGTCCGACATCAAATCGCCAAACTCGCTCCCGCTTTCCAGCCAGCAGCCCACGCAGAGTTTGATGCCCAGCGCCTTGCTGCCTTTGGCTGCCCGGAATGCTTTGCGGTAGCATTCCATATTGTAGATGAGGCTGGGGATGCCTGCCATGCAGGCCAGAGGCGGGTCGTTGGGATGCAGTGCCATCCGCACGCCGGTCTCCTCTGCCACCGGGATGACCTTGTCCATGAAGTAGGTGAAGTTCTCCCAGATCTCCTCCTCGGTATAGGTGCGGGGCTCTGCATTGGGGCGGGCCATGATTTCGCTCTCATCGCAGAACATCGAAGAACCGCCTCGGGTGTGCTCGCCTACTTTCCAGCAGGTGCGCAGGATGCCGTGCGGCTGCCATGCAATGGAAGTGAACGGGATCTTTTCTTCGCCGAGGACAACGAGCATCTGATTGAACTTTTCAATCTGCTCATCGCGGTCCGGCAGGTTGAGGTGGATGCTGCGGTTCTTCTGCAGCTCACCACAGGCTGCATCCGAAATCGTCAGATGATGCCGGGCAAGTTTTTCTTTCTGCTGCTGGATGACCTCGCGGGTGATCTCATCCGGTTTGAGCATCAGGCTGACATTTTCAACACCCATCTGACGGATGAATGCAAGGGCTTCCTCGCTTTCCACCGTGCGGACCGGGATTTGGGGACGCATAGACATAAGAAATACCTCCGATAAAGTTGGAAAAACTCACATGATATGAGGTGCTCCGCCCAGAGTATACGCTGCGGGCGAATCGAGTTTGACGCGGCTCCAGATGATAGGCTCATGCTTCTGGATGAAGTCATAATCCAGATCCATGCCCCAGCCGGGCTTGTCGTTGGGTGTGATAAATCCGTCCTTGACCCGGAGCACATCGGTGACCAGCTCTGCGTCCATCCCCTCTTCTCTCGGCTCATTTTCGAGGAAGGTGGTGTTGTAGGTGCACATGCAGAAATGGACGTTGATGCAGTTTGCCAGTGTGCTGAGCGGGTTGTGCGGGCTGATGTTGCGGAACGAAGGCTCTGCCATTGCAGCTACTTTCCGCATTCCGGTAAAGCCGCCGCAGAGCAGGATATCCGGCTGCAGCAGGTCTACGGCGTGGAGTGCCAGCAGACGTTCCCAGGTGTACAGATCAAAGATCTGCTCACCGGTCGCCAGAGGAACATTCAGCCCCTGTGCAATTTCTGCCCATGCCTCAAGGTTATCGGGACGGATGGGTTCCTCCACAAAGAACGGGCGGTACGGCTCGATCAGGTTCGCCACACGGCGGCCCTCTCTCGGCTCGTAGATCTTGCTCTGCATATCGATGCCGATCTCATAGTCAGGGCCCATCGCATTGCGGACACCCTCAAACATTTCGACCAGTTTGGCCTCTGCGTTGCCGGTCGGGAAATAACCCAGTTCCTTGACCGCGACCTTGCAGGCCTTATAGCCGTATTTTTCGACCTTGGGCATCAGCATCTCCAGGGCTTCTTTGCTGTTGCGGCCAAAGGTGTGGCAGTACACGGGGACACGGTCTCGCACTGCACCGACCAGTTTGTAGACCGGAAGGTTGGCGATCTTTCCGGCAATGTCCCACAGTGCCAGATCAATGGCACTTGCGGCCGTGTAAAGGACGCTTCCGCCGGGGAATCTGGAATAGTTGATAATACGCTTCTGGATACGTTCCCGGTCCAGAGGGTCCATGCCGACCACCCATTCGGACACATACTTTACCATCTCGGCAACCGCTTTGTCTGCACCGATGCAGAACAGCTCGCCGATGCCGTGGATACCCTCATCGGTATCGATGCGGACAAAGTTGAAGTTGCGGAACTGCGTGGTGTGGACAGAGTAGGTCGTGATCTCTGTGATCTTCATAAGCAATTTCCTTCCGGTCTACAATCGTCAGATACAGTCAGGCTTTGAGCCGTTCTCAGCCAATGGGGAAGAAGAAATCAGCGCACAGCACGGTGCTGACCAGAGCGATAGCAATGAAAGGCAGGGTGAATTTCAGGGTGCTGGAAACCTTGTAGCCGCCGGATGCAAACGCGATGCCACAGGCAGGAGAGCCGGAGGGGAATGCGATTGCAATGTTGGAGCAGATGGCAACGATCAGGACGACACCGCGGGGGTCCCAGCCGGCAGCGATGCAGGTGCTTGCAGCAATGGGGATCAGAACGTTCTTGGTGGCAGCGTTGGACATGAAGGTGGTCATGATAACGGTCACGATTGCGAACACGAACAGGACAAACAGGCCGCTGGGGTTGCCGCCCAGGATCTTCAGGATGATCTGACCGATGAGGTCACCGGCACCGGTGGAGCCCAGAGCATCTGCCATGACCAAAACGCCGACCATCATCCAGACGGGGTCACTGGTCAGGCCAGCGACCAGCTCTTTGACGGAGATTGCCTTGGTGAAAGTGAGGACCAGAATACCGACAGCGGGGATGATATACATCATGTTGCCCAGAGCACTGTTGAAGAACAGGGAGCCCATGACAATAACGAAAACTGCGTAGATGATATTCTCTTTTGCCTTCGGCAGTGCTTCCTGCTTCTTCTGCTCCTTGAGCTTGGTCTCATCAAACGAAGTGTTGGGCATCAGCTTATAAGCAAACAGGCAGTAGATGGTAACAAGGATGCAGGGGATGATGGCAACTTTGAACTGGTCCAGGAAGCCCAGGAGCTGGCCTTCGTTGGTGACCATGCCCTCATAATAAACATTATAAGTAGCGTAAGCGGCTGCGCCCATACCAATGGGGAGCTTGGTGCCCCACATGCTCAGCATACCAAGGATGGGGATGGTCATGCGGGAGGGAGTGATGTCGCCGGTATTGCCCAGAGAAACGAGGAACATCAGCATCAGGGTCATCTCAGCAGTCGTCGGCAGGAAGCAGGCCAGCGCGATGACAACGGCGTACAGTGCGACCAGAAGAATAAAACCGCTCTTGCCCTTCAGGACGACCATCTTATCCTGGATCTTGCGCAGCAGGCTGGTGCGGCCAAACGCTGCACTCAGGACGAACATGGGAGCAACAAGGATAACATTCTTGTTGGCAAATCCGGCAAACGCCTTATCGATCGGATACACATTTGTCAGTGCCAGCAGCACACAGCAGGTCATTGCAGTAAGGCCAAATGGCCATTTGTTCCACACAAAACCTACGATCATAAACGCCATGATCGCAAGTACGATGTAAAGTTCCATAGACGTACTCCTTTTCTTCTTTGACAACAGACTTTCTCAGAATGGGCCTTGTGCACACGCCATTTCTTTATGTTTCCATGTTACAGGATTTCGACATTGTTTACAATTCACAAATCGCCCAAAGAAAGCGACATTCTTCATCTCAAATCGACAAAATTCCATGATGTGAACCGTGCTGTCCCTAAAACTGGAATGCTTATTTCAAAACATTTCATATATTTTTGAATGCCGTTGCATATCATCTTTTGCTTCCGGGATGTTTTTTGCTGCGTTCCATAATCCGAAACACATTGAAACGCCTGTTTCGGAGAAGGATTCGCTTTCTGAAAATTTGACGTTCCGTTACGGTCCGGAGCGGATTTTTTGACATTTTTGCTCTTGCGGCCGCAAATATCATATCATTATAATCAATACAGACGAGCGGCGATTCCGCACGGACATTCAGAGAGGAGAGTTTCTGTTATGATACATACCATCGACCCCGGGCGTACCCGTCCCAGCATCTTTATGTTTGACCATATCCCCTATTCTCATGTGACCGATTTGGACGGAAACCCTCTCACGCTGGAGTTATCTATCCTTTCTCAGATGGAGGGAAGCGAACTTCAGGTGGCGCTTGGCCGCAAACAGCCGGAGGAGCGCCCGGATGCCGTCAAGGGTGCCGGCACATGCGCTGTTCATCAGCGACCTGTTATCGTCTGGTTCAACGGCAACGGTTTCCGTGCCGTGGACAAGCACTGCCAGATCGGCGACCTTGCATTTCTGGCCGAGCATGGCTATGCCGTCTGCTTCGTGGAGTTCCGCAACAGTGCACAGGGCAAGCTTCCCGCGCCTCTTATCGATGCCAAGACTGCCATCCGGTTCCTGCGTGCCAACGCAGCCCGCTACTCCCTTGACCCGAACCGCATTGGTGTAGCCGGCCGCAGTGCAGGCGGCATGATCGTTTCTATGCTGGGCCTGAACGATGGACGTTTCCTTTCGGAAGAATGGAAAGACTATTCCTCCGATGTTCAGGCCGTCTGGGACCTGTTCGGCCTGACTGATTTGGCCCTGCACTCCAAAAAAGAAATTGACTCTTATCGGAACGGTACCGCAGACACCTCCCGCTGGAAGCGTGCCGAGGACACCCACATTGGTGCAGTTCTGGGCGGAGACGTGGCTACCATGCCGCAGCGCGCACAGGAATTTACCGCACAGACTGCTGTTCACGATGGGATGCCGCCGTTCCTCATCATGCACGGCGATGCTGACCCTGCAATTCCCTATGCAGGCAGCATTGCATTCCATGATGCCATTGCCGCCAAACAGGGCAATGATGTGGAACTGTATCTGGTCCACGGTGCCGGACATGGCACACCGGAGTTTTTCCAGCCTTCCGTCCAGAAAATCGTGCTTGATTTCTTTGCGCGCACTCTGAGCTGAATGAGCTGAGCCTCTGTGCGTCTCTCTATGCTATTTACTCACAGTTCCTCCTTACATACGGAGAAAACCCAAGCAAACCGTTTATCGGGCCTGCTTGGGTTTTCTCCATAAAAGGGCATCGTTAAAAACATATTGATTTCGGGTATGAGCGGTCCGGCTCAAAAGGAGGTGCCCCGATTTGAATCACAAACTTATCACAGACCGTCTGTTTTACCAGAAAGTTCTCAGCATTATGCTCCCGGTTGCACTGCAGCAGACCATCAACATGGGCGTGAATATGCTGGACACGATGATGCTCGGGCAGATGGGAGAAGTACAGATATCCGCTTCCAGTCTGGCAAACCAGTACTACAATTTCTTCACCATTTTCTGCATGGGCATCATCGGCGGCAGCAGCGTCCTTGCCGCGCAATACTGGGGTGCACGGGATCTGAACAAGGTGCAGCAGACATTCTGTTTGGCGATTCAGATGGCACTTCTTTTTTCGGTGATCTTTACTCTCCTGACATGGCTTTTCCCCGCACAGATCATGCGCATCTATACCCCTGCCCCGCCGTTATCGAGCAGGGCGTCCGCTACCTGCGCATCACAACCTTCGTTTTTATAATTCACGGCACCAGTCTGGTGGCCGAGCAGTTGATGCGTTCGGTCGGACAGGCAAGGCTAGGGCTTGTTGTCAGCTCCATCTCGTTCGTGGTCAATCTGATTGCCAACTATATCTTTATCTTCGGTAAATTCGGCGCGCCAAGGATGGAGATCGCCGGTGCCGCACTCGGAACTCTTTTTGCCCGTGTTGCGGAATTTCTTGTGACATTCGGCTACATCTTCTTCCATGACTGCTCCCTGCATTTCCGCTTTTCTCATCTGTTCCGCAAGGTGGAGCGTTCGTTGCTCATGAATTATCTCCGTCTCGGTGTTCCTGTGCTGGTCAGTGACGGACTGCTGGGGCTGGGAAGCAATCTTGTAAGTATCATTCTGGGCCATATGGTCGCGGCTGTCGTGGCAGCAAATGCAATTTGTCAGGTCATCGACCGGCTCTTCACCGTCGTCATTCAGGGTATCGCCAACGCTTCCAGCATCGTGACCGGCCATACCATCGGCAAGGGTGATACGGAACGCGCCATGCAGCAAGGATATACATTTCATCTGCTCAGCGTTGCTTTCGGCCTGATTGCCGTTGTCATGGTGCTGGCGTGCGGCCCTCTGACCATCCGGGTCTATTCGTTGAACGAAGAAACTGTTACAATTACAGAGCAGATGATGCGCGCCTATGCTGTCATCGTGTTCTTCCAGTGTATCCAGTCTGTCATGACCAAAGGCGTTCTGCGCGGCGGCGGCGATACTAAATTCCTGATGAAAGCCGACATCCTGTTTATGTGGCTGGTATCCATCCCTCTCGGGTGTATCGGCGGTCTGGTTCTGGGCTGGCCCGCATGGCTGACCATCCTCTGTCTGAGAATCGATTATGTCATCAAATCGGTCTGGTGCGTCACACGGCTAAAGAGCGGAAAATGGATACGGTCTGTGGAGGATGCCTCTCTCCCGGTACGAAACTGAAAATATTCTGATTGCAAGAAAGGAATGTACCTATGGAATATCGTGTTTATGGAAATGACGTCGTTCTCCGCATCCAGAAAGGAGAAGAGATCCTCACCTGCCTGAAAGAGGTCTGCGAAAAGGAGCATATCACCCTCGGCTCTGTCACCGGACTGGGCGCTGTGGGCGAAGTGACCCTTGGCGTGTTCAACCGGGAAAAATTCGCCTATGAAAAGCAGACCTACACCGGCGATATGGAAATCGCCTCCTGCGTGGGCAACATCTCCACCATGGAGGGCAAGAACTATCTGCACATCCACATGGTCGTGGGCAACGTCACGGACGGCATCTGCCACGCCGGGCACCTGAACCGTGCCGTTGTCAGCCTGACCGGTGAATTCATCCTGCACAAAATCGAGGGCACGATGGAGCGCGAATACTCCCCGGAAGTCGGTCTGAACCTGTTCAAATTCGTGGATTGAGAAAAGCATAAGGAGAAATTTCTATGGCCATCCATGTGGTAAACGAAGCCCGCCGCTGCCTGCATTGTAAGAAGCCCATGTGCCGGGAGGGCTGTCCCATCAACACCAACATCCCGGAGGTCATCGAGCTGTTCCGTACCGGGCACAAAGAGGATGCCGGTGCGATGCTTTACGAGAACAATCCTCTGAGCGTCATCTGCTCGCTGGTCTGCGACCATGACAAGCAGTGCGAGGGGCATTGCGTTCTGGGACGCAAGGGCGCGCCGGTTCATTTTTCCAGTATCGAGAATTATATCTCGGATTCCTATCTTGACCATCTGCATCTGGAAATGCAGCCTAAGACCGGCCAGCGAGTCGCCATCATCGGCAGCGGTCCTGCCGGTATCACCATCAGCATTCTGCTGGCACAGCGCGGCTATCAGGTGACAATGTTTGAGAGCCGCGAGAAGATCGGCGGCGTTCTGCGGTACGGCATCCCGGAGTTCCGTCTGCCGAAATCCATCCTCGACCGCTACCAGAAACAGCTCACCCAGCTTGGCATCCGGATCCGCCCCAACACGGCGATTGGCCGCACCCTGACGGTGGACGATTTGCAGCGGGATGGCTATGAAGCCATCTTCATCGGTACGGGTGTCTGGAAACCCAAGGCGATGGGCATCCCCGGCGAGAGCCTTGGCAATGTCAACTACGCCATCGACTATCTGGTAAACCCGGATGTCTACGATTTGGGCGACGACCTCGTGGTGATTGGTGCGGGCAACTCTGCGATGGATGTCGCCCGCACTGCACTGCGGAAAGGCGTCCGCCGGGTCAACGTGTTCTGCCGCCGGTACCAGACCGCCGCCAGTGTCCGGGAAGTGGACTATGCCAAGGCGGACGGCGTGGAATTTTTCTACGGAATGCGCCCCACCCGCATCGTGGACGATGGCGTTTACTACAAGAAAGTCGAGATGGACGAGGAAGGCAACATCACCAGCACCAGCGAGGAACAGTTCTTCCCGTGCAGCAGCGTCATCATTGCCATCAGTCAGGGCGCACAGAGCCGCATCGTCAGCACCACCACCGGTCTTGAAATGAGCAGCCACGGTTTGCTGGCGACCAACGAACACGGCGAGACGACTCGTGAGGGTATTTTCGCCAGCGGCGATGTTGTTCTGGGCGCACGGACGGTCGTAGAGGCAGTCAAATATTCCAAGCAGGTGGCAGATGAGATGGACGCATACCTGCGCCGCCGCCGCGAAGCAAAGCAGGAGGATAACGCATGAAAACGATTCATCTGCCGGACGGAACGGAGATCCCTGCGGTCGGGCAGGGCACTTGGTATCTGGGCGAGGAACGCAGTAAGCGCACCAGTGAAACACAGACTCTGCGCTGGGGTGTGGAACATGGCTTGACCCTCATCGACACCGCTGAGATGTACGGTGACGGTGCGAGCGAGGAGCTGGTGGGCCACGCCATTGAACCGCTCGACCGGAGTAAACTGTTTCTGGTCAGCAAGGTCTACCCGTGGAATGCCGGACGGCGGAACATTTTTGATTCCTGTCAGGACAGTCTTGACCGGCTGGGAACGGACTATCTGGACTTGTATCTGCTCCATTGGCGCGGCAGTGTCCCGTTGAGTGAAACGGTCGCCTGTATGGAGGAACTGAAAGCGCAGGGAAAGATTCGCCGGTGGGGCGTGTCCAACTTTGATTTGTCCGATATGCAGGAGCTTCTTCGTCTGAAACACGGCGAGAATTGCGCTGTTGTGCAGGATTTGTATCATCTGGGCAGCCGTGGCATCGAATACGATTTGCTGCCTTTCCTGCGGCAGCAGCGCATCCCGCTGATGGCATACAGCCCGCTGGCACAGGCTGGGCAGCTGCGCCAGGAAATGCTCAGCAGTTCCGCTATCCAGACTGTTGCAGAGAATCATAACATCACGCCCATTCAGGTGCTGCTCGCCTTTGTCCTTGCGCAGGATGGCGTGTTTGCCATTCCTCGTGCCAGCAGGGTCAGCCATGTGCAGGCCAACCGTGAAGCAGCGGATGTTGTCCTTTCCGCTGAGGAACTGGCGGTGCTGAATGAGGCATTCCCCGCCCCCAATCGGAAAGTCCCGCTGGATATGATTTGAATGCTATCAAAATATAGAAAGCGGTTTTACATCTAATTCAAAAGCTATTAGGCTTAAGATTATATCAGATATCGCCAGAAGCAAAAGTCTTACTTCCATTGCTTTACCGCAATAAATTTCACAGAACCATCTTGACGCACCCACACTTCCATGCTACCCTTTATTCCAAATCCTGCCGAAAAGTGGTGGTTCTCACCGTGATAACCACCACTTTCAGCGGATGACTGCCCAGAAAGAACGTACCGCCCCGCAACACACCCGATCATTTTGCCGCCGTTTCACCCCGACAAAATTCTTCGCCTGTACTGCGTGGCGGTATTTTTCTTTTCTGGAAAGCTGCACCTTGACAACCGCATGAGCCGTCCGAACGTGATACCGGCTTTTCCGCCAACGCCGCTGCAAAACAGGGGCAGGAACTTCGTTCGGAGCAAACGGTGACTTCCTTACATGAGCAGCACCACCTCTACTTATTTTTGCGCCTTAACAATTCGGAAACATTTGTTAAAAATGCGTTTTGAGCGCAGCGGTAGAGGGCAAGAACCGTCCCGTGGCCACAAATTTTCAATTCTTGAAAATTTCCTGTCCATCCGGGACTTCACTTCTCAAACTCTTGCGAGTTTTCCAAGTGATCTTGTTGGGGTAGCGCTTGTCGGGGCAACGCCCCTCCATCTGCTGTCGCAGACCGCGCTGCCGCTTAAAAGCCCCACTGGGGCTTTCATTGCTCCGCTGCGCTTCGCAAATGCGGTCCCACCCCAAACCCTGCCGGGAACGTGTACGGCAAACTGGAATTTATCTTTTTCTTCCTAAATATCGGCATACTTTTGATTTGTATTGCAGGTACTCATTTCCGAATGCTTCTATCAAAAAATCTTCCTCTACATTGACTATCTGTAAATGAAAAAATACCACTGCAAAACCTGTGGCAAAGCAAAGGAACCAGTTAAAGAACGAAAACAATATTCCTATATACATTAAATCAAAACCCAAAAATGCAGGATTTCTGCTAATAGAATAGATGCCTGTTGTTACCAAATTGGTCTTTTCTTCTTTTTGCACACCTGCTCTCCAATTCTCCTTCATCTGTGTAACAGAAACAATAAAAGCAAGTACACCGAACATTGTTATTACAACTCCTGTAAATTGCAACACAATATGTGCTGTTCCCGAATAAAACACAATACTGATAATCTGTATTACAGGAAGCAAATATGTGATTATTTTAAGAGCTACTTCTATAAATTTGACAAATCCCTCTTTTCCTTTTCCTAATTGGTCTGTCTTTATGCCTTGCTTTTTCTGACTAATCAGCTTTGCAAAATAGCAGATGTAGAACACTGCCATCAGTGAAATTGTAACAATTTTTATTATCATCGTGTACCTCCAAATTCCGAGTTGTTGAACCAAGCTGAGTATACCACGCCATCCCACAAAGCGCCAGCAAAACAAAAAGAACCACCGACCGAAGTCGATGGTTCTTTTTCACGAGTGGACGGTACAGGACTCGAACCTGTGACCTCCTGCACGTCAAGCAGATGCTCTACCAGCTGAGCTAACCGTCCATATTCTGTTTGTGCCGCAATCAGCTTGATTATGATATCATACCGCCGGGCAAAAAGCAAGCCCTTTTTTGAAAATTCTGCAAACTTTTTGATGCCTGGTTTACTGTGGATGGAAAATCAGCCGCCCAGCGCACATTTTGTAAACCGGCTCAAGGCGTTTCCGTTGCCCTGAACGCCGGTTTGTGGTATAATACATTGATTATAATAGGAAAGGTATCGCAGAATGAGAGTTTTGGGCATCGACCCGGGTTACGCCATTGTGGGCTGGGGCGTTTTGGACTATGCGGGCAACCGGTTTGCACCGGTGGATTTCGGGGCCGTGTGCACCGATGCCGGGGTGCCGTTTGAGCAGCGGCTGGACGAGGTCTACACCGGCATCCGGGAGGTCATTGAGCGGACACAGCCTGAGGTGCTTGCCATCGAAAAGCTGTTCTACCAGCATAACCAGACCACCGTGATCGGCGTGGCCGAGGCCCGCGGGGTCATCCTGCTGGCGGCGGCGCAGGCGGGCATCCCCATCTACGAGTACACCCCCATGCAGGTGAAACAGGCCGTTACCGGTTACGGCAAGGCCGTGAAAAAGCAGGTGCAGGAGATGACCCGCATCCTGCTGCATCTGCCCGCTGTGCCCAAGCCCGATGATACCGCCGATGCACTGGCCATGGCCATCACCTTTTGCCATACCAACGGCAACCAGCTGAACCGCTTTGCAAGAAGGGGCGTTGGGCCGATCTGAGCCCTCTCCGGCAATGCTGCGCATTGCCACCTCTCCCAAAGGGAGAGGCAATCGCGGCTTTTGGTATCAGTGGATGAGTACAGTAGCAGCTGCCTGATTCGATGCTTTGGCTCCCCCTTTGGGGGAGCTGGCGAGCGAATGCGAGACTGAGAGGGGAAGACTGCTGGAGGAAAACTATGATTTACAGTCTATCAGGAAAAATCATCAAAAAGACCCTGAACGCTGTGGTGGTGAGCTGCGGCGGGGTGGGCTACTGTGTACAGTGCCCGACCAGCGTTGCGGGCGCACTGCCCGGGGTGGGCAGGGAAGCCACCCTTTACACCGTGATGAGCGTGACCGAAAATGACATCAGCCTGTACGGCTTTGCCACCGAGGAGCAGCAGAGCTGCTTTGAGCTGCTGACCGCCGTTTCCGGTGTGGGCCCCAAGGTGGGTCTGGCCATTCTCAGCGTCATGGAGCCTGACCGGGTGGCGCTGGCGATCTCGGCGGGCGACCACAAGGCCTTCAAGGCGGCATCCGGCGTGGGCCCCAAGCTGGCCCAGCGCATCGTGCTGGAGCTGAAGGATAAGGTGGCAAAGGGCTTTGTGGATGGCATCAACCTCGAGGATGTGGGCGCGGCCACTGCCGCCCCCGCCGCACAGGGAGCCGGGCAGGCCATTGCGGCGCTGGTGTCGCTGGGGTACAGCCAGAGCGAAGCAGCCCTGGCTGTTTCCAAGATCGACGCAAGCCTTCCCGTGGAAGAGATCATCAAGCTGGCCCTGCGGGGCATGGCAGGCAGGAGGTAATCCATGCAGGACGAAACCGCGCTCTATGGCGCAAAAATGATGCAGCCCGGCTTAACGGCGGCGGACAACGAGGAAAACAGCCTTCGCCCGCAGCATCTGGAGGACTACATCGGACAGGACAAGGTCAAGCAGAACCTGAAAATTTATCTGGAAGCCGCCAAGCGGCGCGGCGAGCCCATGGATCACATCCTGCTCTATGGCCCCCCGGGCCTGGGCAAGACCACGCTGGCGGGCATCATCGCCAACGAGATGGGGGTGCAGATCCGCATCACCAGCGGCCCTGCCATTGAGAAGCCCGGCGACCTTGCCGCCCTGCTGACCAATCTGCAGGAGGGCGATGTGCTCTTCATTGATGAGATCCACCGCCTGTCCCGGCAGGTGGAGGAGGTGCTCTACCCGGCGCTGGAGGATTACGCGCTGGATATTATGATCGGCAAGGGCCCCAGCGCCCAGAGCATCCGGATCAACCTCCCCCGCTTCACGCTGGTGGGCGCTACCACCCGTGCGGGCCAGATCACCGGCCCCCTGCGGGACCGCTTCGGTGTGCTGCTCAAGCTGGAGCTGTACAGCCCCGATGAGCTGAGCCGGATCATCCAGCGCTCGGCGGGCATCCTCGACCAGCCCATCACCCCGGAGGGCGCTTACGAGCTGGCCAAATGCAGCCGGGGCACCCCCCGCGTGGCAAACCGCTTCTTGAAGCGTGTCCGCGACTTTGCCACCGTGCTGGGGGATGGCATCATCGACCGGGACGTTTCCCTGATGAGCCTGAAGCGGATGGACGTGGACGCGCTGGGTCTGGACGAGCTGGACCGCAGCCTGCTCCGCGCCATCATTGAGATGTACAACGGCGGCCCTGTGGGCCTGGAAACGCTGGCGGCGGCGCTGGGCGAGGAGGCCGTGACGCTGGAGGACCTGTGTGAGCCCTACCTGATGCAGATGGGCTTTCTGACCCGCACCCCCCGGGGCCGCTGTGCCACCCGCCTTGCCTATGAGCACCTGGGCCTGAAAGTCCCCGAGACCGGAAGCCCGGAGGACAACGGCCAGCAGAGCCTGTTCTGAGCCGTTTGAAGAGAGAAAGGAGGACGCTTATGCGCCCTGCAGATAGTTGGAAAGATTATGAGCTGCTGGATGCCACCGATGGCAACCGCCTGGAGCGCTGGGGGGAGACCATCCTCATCCGGCCCGACCCGCAGGTGGTGTGGAAAACCGAGAAACAGAGCCCGCTCTGGGCCAAGGCCGATGCCATCTACCACCGCTCCAATCAGGGCGGCGGCGAGTGGGAGTACCGCCGCCGTCTGCCTGAGAAGTGGAAGATCTCCTGCGGTGAGGGCGAGGACAAGCTGACCCTCATCGTCAGCCCCACCGGTTTCAAGCACACCGGCGTGTTCCCGGAGCAAGCCGTTAACTGGGCCTGGTACGCCAAAAAGATCCGCGCGGCAGGCCGCCCTGTCAAGGTGCTGAACCTGTTTGGCTACACCGGCGGCGCAACGCTGGCCTGTGCCGCTGCGGGCGCTACTGTCTGCCATGTGGATGCTTCCAAGGGCATCGTAGCGTGGGGCAAGGACAACGCCGTGGCCAGTGGTCTGGCTGACCGGCCCATCCGCTGGCTGGTGGACGACTGCGCCAAGTTCGTGGCCCGGGAAAAGCGCCGGGGCAACACCTACGATGGCATCATCATGGACCCGCCCAGCTACGGCCGCGGCCCCGGCGGCGAGATCTGGAAGCTGGAGGACTGCATCTACGAGCTCATCAGCCAGTGCGAGGAAGTGCTGAGCGATACGCCCCTCTTCTTTGCGGTCAACAGCTACACCACCGGCCTGTCCCCCGCGGTCATGGAGTATATGCTCAAGACCACGCTGGTGCCCCGCTTTGGCGGCAAGACCAGCTGTGATGAGATCGGCCTGCCCGTTTCCGCCACCGGCGGCGTTGTGCCCTGCGGCGCAACGGCCATTTGGGAAGAATGAACTCCCTCAGTCACGGCTGTCGCCGTGCCAGCTCCCTCGGGGAGGGAGCCTTTGGCATGGCGGGAACGTTGACCGTTTGCCGGAAAACTTCTCGGTTGCGCCAGAGGCCCCATCTCAGAAGGGGCTGTCTGCGAAGCAGACTGGGGGAGTGTCCTGACGGCAGCCATTCTGAAAAAATGAAGAAGAACCAAGAATGGGGTACAGCCCTTTTGAGAAGGGCGCACCACCGGAAAGAGAAAACCTATGGAAGAAACGATTTTAACTGCGAAAGATCTGAAGTTCCGCTATGACCCGGAACAGCCGGACTACGCCCTGAACGGCGTGTCGGCTGAGGTGAAGCGGGGCGAATTTGTGGCAGTGCTGGGGGCCAACGGCTGTGGAAAATCCACGCTGGCCAAGCACTTCAACGCCATCCTTCTGCCGGAGAGCGGCACTGTGCTGGTGGAGGGGATGGACACCAAAGACGAGGACAAGATCTACGATATCCGCCAGACCGTGGGCATGGTGTTCCAGAGCCCGGACAACCAGATCGTTGCCACCGTGGTGGAGGAAGATGTCGCCTTTGCGCTGGAAAATCTGGGCGTGCCGCCGGAGGAGATGCGCCGCCGCGTGGATGAGGCGATGAAGATGGCTGGCATCTACGAGTACCGGGAGCGTGCGCCCCACAACCTGTCCGGCGGCCAGAAGCAGCGCGTTGCCATTGCGGGCGTGGTCGCTATGCGGCCCGATTGCCTGATCCTGGACGAAGCCACCGCCATGCTTGATCCCCGGGGCCGGGAGCAGGTGATGCAGACCATCCACCATCTGAACAAGAACATGGGCATCACGGTGGTGTCCATCACCCACTATATGGAAGAAGCTGCTCAGGCTGACCGCGTGCTGGTGATGAGCAAGGGCAATGTGGTCATGGAGGGCACCCCGAAAGAGGTGTTCAGCCAGACCGAAAAGGTGCGCGCCCTGCGGCTGGATGTGCCGCAGGCTGCCGAGCTGCGGGATGAGCTGGTCAAGGCCGGCATCCCCATGCCCGAGGGCATCATTGACACCGGCGCGTGCGCACAGGCTCTGTATGAGCTTTTAAAGTAAGGGAGGGGACGGAAGATGGGAAGCATTATCAAAGTAGATCACCTGAGTTATGTCTATAACCCGGGAATGCCCAATGCCGTCACCGCGCTGGATGACGTGAGCTTTGAGGTGGAAGAGGGAGATTTTGTGGGCATCATCGGTGCCACCGGCTCCGGCAAGAGCACCCTCATCACCCACATGAACGGCCTGAACAAGCCCACCAGCGGCCACATCATCATCGATGGCCGCGACCTGTGGGCCGAGCCGGAAAAGATCCGGGAATTCCGTTTCCTCACCGGTCTGGTGTTCCAGTACCCGGAGTACCAGCTGTTTGAGGAGACTTGCTATAAGGATATCGCCTTTGGCCCCAGAAACATGGGGCTGGACGAGGCCGAGATCGACAGGCGGGTGCATGAAGCAGCGGACTTTGTCGGCCTGGATGAGGCGCTGCTGCAGCGCAGCCCCTTTGAGCTGTCCGGCGGCCAGAAGCGCCGGGTGGCCGTGGCGGGTGTGATGGCCATGAAGCCCCGCATTCTGGTGCTGGATGAGCCTGCCGCAGGGCTGGACCCCGAGGGCCGGGACGAGATCCTGTCTGAGGTCAAGGAGTACCACAAAAAGACCGGCACCACCGTGCTGCTGGTCTCCCACAGCATGGAGGATATTGCCAAGTACGCGGACCGTGTGCTGGTGATGAGCAACAAGAAGATCGCCATGTATGACACCGTGGAGAACGTGTTTGCCCGTGCGCCCGAGCTGCTGGCGCTGGGCCTGAGCGTGCCGCAGGTCACAAAGATCTTCCTCAAGCTGCGGGAGATGGGTGTGGATGTCCCGGCGGACGTTTACACCGTGCCCTATGCCGTCAAGATGATTTTGGAAGCCAAGAAGCGCCGGGACGCAGGCGAAAGCCTTGTGCTGCCCCGTGTGGATGCAAAGAAGGGGGGCGCTGCCACATGCTGAGAGATATCACCATCGGCCAGCACTTCCCGGGCGACAGCCTTGTGCATAAGTTCGACCCCCGCATGAAGCTGGTGCTGACCATCGTCTACATCATCCTGCTGTTTGCCGCGTCCAACCCGCTGGGCCTGATGCTGTCCCTTGTGTTCCTTGTGGCCATGTACGGCGTGGCAAAGATCCCCTTCAAGCTCATCACCAAGAGCCTGAAGCCCATTTTGCCCATCATCCTCTTTACCGCGGTGCTCAACCTCTTCTTTGTTTCGGGCGAGGGCGAGCCGCTGGTGCACTTCTGGGTGCTGAACATCTACGCCGAGGGCCTGCGCTATGCTATCCTGATGGCGGTGCGCGTGATGGCACTGATCGCGGGCACCAGCCTGCTGACCTATACCACCAGCCCCATCGTGCTGACGGATGCCATCGAGCAGCTGCTCAAGCCTTTGGGCAGGCTGCACTTCCCGGTGCATGAACTGGCCATGATGATGAGCATCGCGCTGCGGTTCATTC
>ERZ860668.740-NODE-740-length-23577-cov-2.376244_pt1 | contig 23577 bp, 17 predicted proteins | sample MGYA00510062_ERZ860668 | MGnify/ENA primary metagenome ERZ860668 (study PRJEB30046, sample SAMN00715258) | human gut metagenome | study: EMG produced TPA metagenomics assembly of the A metagenome-wide association study of gut microbiota in type 2...
CCAAACATCTGCCACAGTTTCCTGTCGAACGAGCAGGCTATGAGCATTTCCGTCGGCCAGGCAATACCGCCGATCCCGGCCGGGCCGTCTTTATAGAAAATGGACTTGATCCCTTTTTCCTCAATTGCCGGAGAAACATATCCCGGATATCCTGTCGGGTGGTTGTTTGTTGTAATCGGTTTTCCTTCACCATCGAAAATCGCAGACGGGTCACTGCGGTCCCCCACAGCCGCAAAGGGAGTGCCCGGCCCATAGCCCACACAGAGAGAAGCGAGTTCTTCGATGGAGAGCTCCGGCAGATTTTGCTGCGTTTCTTTTTCAGCCTGCTCTCCCCTCCTGCAAGAATATCCTCTTCCGTTACAGAAATTACCGCCATCCCGGTCACGCCTCCATCAGGTTTCTTCTCACATCTGTCTTCCAGATGGCACCCTGCGTAGTCTTTCTGTGTCAGGAACGAAAGCTTATCTCTGTTGCATTCTAAGATTATCATACGGTTCGCGCACTGTTCTGTAAGGACTGTATCCCCCAGGCGTACCATTCCCACCAGGGAGGTGTCTCTTGATGAATTTCCCATCTTCAGGAGATAATCGCCCGACTCTATGACCCACGCAGCTCTTCCTTCGTCATAAACCGCCAGTTCTCTCCATGGAATCCAGATCTTAACCTTCTCTTTTTCTCCCGGAGCAAGGTCCGCGGTTTTCTCAAATCCCTTCAATTCCTGATAAGGACGTTCCACACCCTCTGCCGGGTTTACCTTGGACAGATAAACCTGGATTACCTCTTTCCCTGATATTTCCCCAATATTTTTCACATTGGCTGTCACCATAATACCGCCGTTTTGCTTCTCGGCCGAGGCATCGCTGATTGCAAATTCAGTGTAAGAAAGCCCATAACCAAAGGGGTAAAGCACCGGTTTCCCGAATGTATCAAAATATCGGTAACCGGTATAGATATCTTCCCAGTACACACTCACCGGGCTTTTAGAAAAACCTGTACTTCCGTTTTCTTCTGAGGAAAGGCCGTAGCTCTCATAGTCAAGAACATTCTCCAGATGCTCCTTATCCCATGAGAAATGGTCTGCCGACGGGTAATCTTCATAATATAAAAGGTTACGGACTAGGACTGTTCTATGTCAAGAGTATGGTCGAAAAACATTGGTCTCCCCCGTTAAAATGCCAGCTAGCGCAGAAGCCCCTTCTTCCCCTGGGATTCCAATAAACAGAAGGCTTTTTATATTTGCATACTTTCTCACCCAGGACAGATCGATCAGCCCGTTAACATTCAAGACTACCACTACATTTGTAAAATGACTGCAGACTTCCTTCAGCAGACTTTCTTCTGAATTAGTCAGGTAATAATCCTCTGAAAGGTGACGGTCACACTCCTCACCGCCAGAATTTCTGCCAATTACAATAAGTGCTGTGTCAGTTTTTTCTGCCGCCTGGTCAATAAGTGTGCCGGGCACTTCGTACTCATCAAGCGGAGCGCGGTATTTGCCGAATATTTCATACATAATTCCACTGTTTACCATCTCACTGACTTTAGTCCAGTCAAACTCATCCTCTTCCGTGACCCGTTCCTCATTTATCTTATATTCATAAAAGCCCTTTAAAAGTGGCTCAGGTCTGATTCCGCAATTTTCACATTCTTCCAGAATCGTGCCGCATCCGGCCACATTTGCACCGCCGGATCCGTTTCCGGAATATAAAGTGCCAATCTGCGTCCTCCCGAAAAACGCGATCTCTTTCTTCTCTTTTAAAGGAAGCATATGATCTTCGTTTTTCAACAATACAATGGATTCTTCTGCAATCCTTCTGGCAAGTAACTTCCTATCCATCTGTTTTCCTCCTGTCCTGCCGGATATCTTACCCGACCCGCTGTAAGTGTATGCCTAAGCTATACTTTGTCTTTCTGTACTTTCGCATAAAATGCTCTTTTTGCGCCGTCTATCCATCTATCCTCTGTGATCCGGTATGTTCCTTTTAACCGTATATCCTCAGAAGAACTTCCAATTTCTACATCTATCTCTCCTTTTTCCACCTTCCAGCGCATCTGCCTGTCAAGAAATGCTGACTGATCCGCCTGTACTGTAAATGTTACCCGTACTTTCTCTCCCGGTTCCATATGGATTCGCTTAAATCCGGCAAGCTCTTTCACCGGGCGTGTCATACTTGCAAATCTATCCCTGAGATAAAGTTGTACCACTTCATCCCCGGCACAGTTTCCCGCATTCTTTACCACACAGCTGATCTGTACCGATTCTTCTGCTCCAATCTCTGCCGTCGATATATGAATGTCTGAATACTCAAACTGTGTATAAGACAATCCATGTCCAAAGCAATATCTCGGTGTATGGGGAACATCCACATAATTGACGAATCCGATACTCTCCTGCTGATGCCATGCGGAACCGTTTGGGTGATTATAGTAGATTGGAATCTGTCCGGCGTGATATGCCACGGATACTGGCAGTTTGCCGCCCGGATTATATGCTCCCAGCAGGACATCTGCCACAGCCTGCGCTCCCGTTTCCGCCGGGCTCCAGGCTTCTATGACGGCATCCAGATATTGGTCTGCCGTGTCACTGGAGATCGGCCTGCCATCAAAATGGATGCCGATTAAGGGCTTTCCATACACCGATGCTGCTTTAATAAATGCGTCCTGACATTCCGGCAAATTGATGTCGGCAGCGTCCACACCTTCTCCCATGGTCGCCATAGAGCATGTACCGTGCTTTCCTCCCAGAGTGAGGATCACAACATCAGCTTCCCTGACTGCCTGCAGTGCCTCCTCAAATCTGCTCTGATCCTTTCCGGCAACCGGGTATCCATACACATACAGAATCTCCGTATCTGTCATACGCTCCTTTAGTTCTTCTAACAGGCTTCTGCATCCCGGCTTCTGTAAGCGCAGGATGTCGTTAAAGAGTTCTGCTTCATCTGACTGGATCTTTGTACCCGGGACATAATTCACCGGTTCGCCGTCTGGCAGCATTGCCCCGCCGATCTGTCCGGACTCCGGGCTGCCCTCTACCCCTGCGATAGAACTTGCGGCCGCGTAGACCGACTCCATCATGCACAGATGAGTATATCCGCCGAAGAACTTACGGGCACAGTCTGCATGAGGCCCGATCAGGGCCAGCTTCTTGATCTTGCCTGACAAAGGAAGTACCCCGTTGTTTTTCAAAAGCACCATGGATTCCCTTGCCGACCGAAGGGACAGCTCCGCCCCCTCTTTCTCTTCAAAAATCTTTTTGCAGGACTCACCGTCCATTGCGAAAGGTTGTTCAAACAGGCCCATGCGGAATTTCGCTTCCAACACCCTCAGAACTGTCCGGTCCAGCAATTCTGTATCCGCCTGTCCGCTTCGGAACATTTCTTTGAGTTTTTCGCCATAACCGATCGCTTTCGGCATCTCCATGTCCATCCCTGCTTCCATGGCAAGAAATCCTGTTTCTCCAATAGTCTCTCCGATCCGCTGGACTTCGTGGGCATTGCTGATGCCGCCGTAATCACTGATACACAGTCCGTCAAATCCCATTCTCTCCCGAAGAAGTTCTGTCGGTAATCTGTGGGAAACCGAGGCCGGTTCTCCGTCAATGGAATTATAGCAGGGCATTGACTCCTTTGATGATTACATCACACAAATTGAAATACCGATTAAAACTTAATATTAGTCAGTATAATTCTGTATATGACATCCCTCAAAAATCGACAGCCTAATGGTATCAATAATTCTTATAGCAGTGTTTCTATAATATATTAAAAGCCTCTTTGTCCGCTTAAGAGTTTAATCTTACAAAGAAAATGCTAAATCATAAGCCTCCCAGATTGCTGTTTTCAAATTTCCAACCTTTTTAACATCACCGACTATATGAATATTCGTTTTCCCCTGTTGTGTTCCGCCGTCAACAAGCCTCGTGTCTGGCATATAACCACAGCTCATTATCACGTCGTCGCATTCCAGCTGTATTGTCTTTTCCGCTGTCTCAATGACAATTCCATTTTCAATGATTTCTAAGAGCTTTGCGTTTTTATAAATAGGAACTTCATAATACCGCAATAAGTCTCTCAGACAACTGGAGTTTGCCATGCAGAGTCCCTTGGTCTTTAAAATATCGTCTGCCATTTCCACAATAACCGGTCGTTTTCCTTTCAGCACAAGGTCATAGGCAATCTCGCACCCCGTCAAACCTCCGCCGATTACAGCGACGTCCTTTCCTACTTTTCCCCCCAGCAGATATTCCGTTGCTTCAATAGCTTTTTCCTGTCCCGGAACATCTAGCTTTTTAGGTTTCGCGCCCGTAGCAATGATAATTTCATCTGCTGTCAGCTCAGCCAGAGTTGTAATTTCACAGTTGTATTCCACTTTAATCGGCAGGCTTTCTATTTCTTGTTGAATCCATCTTATAAATTCCTTATCTTTTTCTTTAAATTCAGGTGCTGCTGCAGCGTTAAACACACCGCAGAGCCGGTCACTCTTTTCATAAATTGTTACCTCATGACCTCGGATTGCCGCAATTCGTGCTACAGTCATCCCAGCGATACCCCCGCCGATGACCGCAATACTTTTTGTTACAGCTGCTTTTTTCCCAAAATCATATTTCTGCTCACAGAATGTCCTAGGATTCAACGCACAATGCCCCTGTGTTTTTCCATCCTCTTCATCGATTTCACAGCCAACGCCTTCATAATGATAAATCGGAAGACATGCATTATGACATGCAATGCAAGGAAGAATGTCACTAAATTTCTCCTGTTCCAGTTTTACAATATATTCCGGATCGACCAGGAACTGACGTCCGATTCCCATAGCATCCAGTTTTCCTTCTGATATAGATGCTGAAGCTTCATCAGGCTGCATTCTTCCTGCACATACCACAGGAATTTCTACCACTTCTTTTAATCGTGTCACCTCCGCCATGTTACAGTTTAAAGGCATATATACAGGCGGATGCGCCCAGTACCATGAATCGTAAGTCCCATTGTCCGCATTAAGCATATCATATCCTGCATCCTGAAGATATTTTGCGGCTTTCAGCCCTTCCTCAAGATCTCTGCCGACTTCTGTAAATTTCTCACCATAAACTGCCCCGATACCAAAGCCGATTGTCTTACTGGTTACGGAATACCGAAGGGATACAGGGAATGTGTCACCGCACTGTCGCTTAATCTCCTCTACAACTTCTTTCGCAAACCTGTAGCGGTTATTAAAAGTCCCCCCATACTGATCTGTTCTCCGATTCGTATACTTCGTTGTAAACTGATCCAGCAGATAGCCTTCATGCACAGCATGCACTTCCACACCGTCAAACCCTGTCTCCATACAAAGTCTGGCTGTCTTACCATAGGCTTCCACATACTCAAGAATTTCTCCTTCCGTCAGTGGTCTATGTATAATTTCTGGAAGCCAACGGTTAGGCAGCTCACTAGGGGCTACAAGAAGACTATCCCAGTCAAACATGGACTTTTGTCCGGTTTCCTTCTCTTTTTCATGAAGTTCCTTTAATGCCAGCGGCATCGTAAATGTTCGTCCCCATCCTGCACCAATCTGCAAAAACACTTTTGCACCGTAACTATGAATTTCTGCTAAAAGCGGCTTTAGTCCTTCGAAAATTTCTTTCTGCTCATAAAGCCACTGTTTCCCCACCATACTACGCAGAGTAACCATTCCGGGAATAATTAAACCTACATGATTCTTTGCACGCTCCACATAATAATCATGGATATCCTCACCAATTTTAAAAATAGGTAAGCAGTCTATCATGTTTGTACCTTCCATTGGTTCCAGAACAAAACGGTTTTTAATCATTACCGTTCCAATTTTAAATGGTTCAAATAAAATTTCGTGTTCTTTTTTCATTTTTTGAACATCCTTCCTCAATTATCCTATTGTGCAAGTAAACAATTCAGCTGCCCGATCAGCTGTTCCACCTGTTCTCCCGGCATCTGCCCCAGCAGAGATTTCAGCGGCATTTCCCGGATAACTTGCTCTCCCAGCTTCTTGTATTCGTCACTCATCCCTTCTGCTGATGCGGCCGCTGCTGCCAATGGCGCCAGCAGTTCCGTAATAACGGGAGCGGTTTTCGTATGATCCAATAATTCTCCGAACGTTGTTGTGAAATCTGCGCGAAGGGGCAGTTCTTTCTGTGTTTCAAACACAATATCCGCATGTAATCGGATGTCATCAGAAGCATGGCCGATCAGGATCCGGTATGTTCCGGATGGCGCATACCAGTCCCCGAGACGTTCTTCATAATAGGAAAGATCCCTCGCCGAAATTTCCATCGACACCGTTTTCTCCTCTCCCGGCAGGAGATGAACTTTGGCAAATCCTTTCAATTCCTTGACCGGTCTTTCCGGTGTGCCGCACAGGTCAGCTACGTACAGCTGTACGACTTCTTTTCCTTCTGTCTTTCCTGTATTTTTCACCTTGAAGGAGACCGTCAGGATATCCTCATCCGTCATTTGAGCCGATGACAAAGTCAGGTCCCCATAAGTAAATTCCGTGTAAGACAGCCCATGTCCGAATGCATACCGCACCGGGACCTTCTTTGTATCATAATAACGGTATCCGACAAAGATATCCTCGCCATATAACACCCGCTTTCCATTTCCCGGAAAATGAAGGTAGCTCGGATTATCTTCCAGCCGGTACGGGAATGTCTCCGCCAGCCTGCCGGACGGATTCGCTTCTCCGTATACCAGCCGGTCACAGGCTTCGCCAACGCCCTGACCTCCGAGATACATTTCGAGGATCGCGCTTACTTTATCAGCCCATGGCAGCTCTACCGGGCTTCCATTGTGGAGTACAACTACAACATTAGGCTGTACTTTCAGCACTTCTTCAATCAGGCGGTCCTGGCATTGGGGCAGCTTCATGGATGTTCTGTCATACCCTTCTGACTCAAATATCTCAGGCAGCCCGGCAAAGATTACCGCAACATCTGCTTCTGCAGCAGTTCGAAGCGCTTTTTCCAGCTCCTGTTCCGTCATCGCGTCATTTTCCATAGAAAATCCTTTTGCATAAGTTACGCTGCGCCCTTTTTCTCCGGCAGCATCCAATGCCGAGACAACCCTGAACGGATTGATATGGCTGGAGCCACCGCCCTGATACCGCGGCTTTTCAGCAAATTCCCCTATATAGGCAACCTTTCTGTCTGTGTTCAGCGGAAGTATACCGTTATTTTCCAGTAGGACCGCACATTCCGTCTCAATATCCGCTGCTTTTTTATGATCTGTTTCCTTATCAGATATAATTTCCGGACAATGCTGCTCTTCACCGGCAAATACAACATTCAATACCCGTTCCACCGCTTCATCCAGCACAGCTTCGTCCAGTCTTCCCTCCTGTACTGCCGTTACAATCTGTCTGTCATTGTATCCTCCGGAATAAGGCATCTCCAGATCCAGTCCGGCCTGCAGTCCCTTCACTCGGTTATTTACAGCGCCCCAGTCACTGACGACGCAGCCTTTGTATCCCCATTCTTTTCTCAGGATATCTGTCAGAAGATATCTGTTTTCTGAAGCATATTCTCCATTTATTTTGTTGTAGCTGCACATGACGGTTCTTGGAACTGATTCTTTTACTGCTTCCTCAAACGCAGGCAGGTAGATTTCCCTGAGCGCACGTTCTGACACCTCGGAAGATATCGTCATACGGAGTGTTTCCTGATTATTCAGCGCGAAGTGCTTAATGCTTGTCCCCACGCCCTGACTCTGTACTCCGCGGATATATGCCGATGCCATCCTGCCTGCCAGATATGGATCCTCCGACAGATACTCAAAGTTCCGTCCGCATAACGGGCTCCTTTTAATATTTACCGCCGGACCAAGCAGCATGCTTACATTCTCGGCCTGACACTCCGCTCCCAGCGTCTCTCCCATCTGTTCCATCAGGTCAACATCGAAGCTGGAGGCTGTTGCACAGGCTGCCGGGAAACAAACGGCCTTCACACTTTCATTCAATCCCAGATGATCCGTTTCCCCTTCCTGCTTTCTCAGTCCGTGAGGGCCGTCCACCATCATAACTGACGGAATGTTCAGTCGTTTGATTTCTTTCGTATGCCAGTTATCAGCGCCCGAGCAGAGACTTGCCTTCTCTTCCAGCGTCATTTTTGAAATCAGTTCCTTTATTCTGTCCATCGCAAAAGTCCTCCATTCTTTTCTTAATACTGATTGATCATCTGTGCCTCTGCCTCTTCACGGCTGATCTCGCCATTGTTGCATTTCGCCATTAGCTGGACATCATGGTCATTAAGCTTGTAAAAGCGAAGTATAAGCAGAGTACAAATACCCCCGATAATGCTGCCAAGACAGCTGAATGTCCATAATTTATCGGCAAATCCTGCCGCCTGAACAACGCCTTCCCCTTCCCGGAAGCCGATTAAAGTTAATGCAAACACACTGACTGCTGTTGCGATCGCTCCATTTAATTTTGTAAAAAATGTCTGCGCTGCAAACGTTACACCTCGCATTTTTAATCCTGTCTTGTACTGTCCATACTCGTAGCAGTCCGGCGTAAACTGATACTGCAGTATAACTGCTATTCCCAGCGGGATTCCTCCTAAGGCATTTAAAATCACATACACCGTCATATTCTCATACCCGGCCATGAATCTTACAATTCCCAAAAGTAAAGCGAAAACATATGAAATATAGAAGACTTTAAATTTGTCATATTTCTTGCATAATTCTCCTGCCATAACCGCACCAATCAAGGTCGGAATAATCACCGTCATCGAAACATATGAGGCAGCTTCTTCACCGCCAAGGCAGTACCGGGCAACGTATAAGCCCCAATTTGCACCAACATTAAGCAGGCTGCTGATGAGCGGAGCCGCAAAGAAAATCAATAAATATTTGTTCTTCCGCAGACATTCTGCCATATCGCGCAGCGTATAACTTTCTTCTGCCCCTTCGTCCAGTACTCTTTCTTTTTCAATTACTCTCTCCTTTGCGAACAGACAGATCGGAATCATCATAACAGCTGACAAAAGAGATAACACAATTACTGTTGTCGCCCAGCCGCCTAACCGCTGCCGTACCAACGGCAGGACAATTCCTGTAACAATACCTGCAAAAATAACAAACATTCTTCCTATACTGTTTAGTGAAATACGTTCCTTCTGGTCTATTGTCATCGTGGTAACAATACCAAAAATCGGCACATCGCAAAGGGTATAGGCTGTATCCCATAACATATAAGCAAGTGTTGCCCATATGATTTTAGCCATCATCGGAATCCCGGTAGGTATTGTAAAAAGAAGAATGGTCGCCACCGGAATCGCTATGACAGATATTCGAAGCCACGGCAGGAATTTCCCTTTCTTAAAATTTACCTTATCCATGATCATACCGAAGATCGGATCGTTGATGGCATCCCACACTTTCGTGATCAGCGCCACGATCGCAACCAATGCTGTCGTTATGCCGATATCTGTAAAATATGTAGTCATATATCCTATCAGTCCATAGAATACATTCTGTCCCATAAAATACAAACCATAACTGATTTTTTCTCTTTTTGTAACTGAATTTTCCATTTCGTTATCCGTCCTTTCATTGTTTGATTTAATTATAAATAATCCCAAAGGGCAAATCATCAACGATATATAAGCATTTTACCGACGAAACTTAATATAATAATCATCTTTCTAAAAACTGATATAAGTATTCTTCCATCTTAGGCGTCCACCATTCCAGATATCCTGCCTGCGTCGGATGAACCGGATCTGCCATATAAACTTCATATTCTTTTTCAGAAACGTCATTCATCTCCTCGTCATTCCAAAGGTCGATCACGCCTATTCCATATTTATCCTGAAGCTCAAACAATACATCTACCATCTGCTGATACTGTTTACTGTCATATTTTGTTCCGGTATAAAAGATCACGGGACAATTCCATGCCTGCTTTGCATATACAATGATATATTCCATTGCTCCTGTTATTGTCTGTGTATCAAAATCCTCCAGATTTTCTGAACTGCTGAGTTCTCCCATCGGCATTTCCTTCGACGCGTCATTCGTGGAAAGCTGGCAGACAAACGCATCGAATTTCTCATCTGTACCGATATTATTTTTCATCCTCTGGATATAAGACGTCTTTCCGTTATCCACTAAAGTAGTGCCGCTGACGGCTTCTTTTACATACTCACAGCCATTTCTGTAAGAGATATAATCTGCAAAAGAAACATCCATTGAGTACAGACCCAAGGTTACAGATGATCCAAGGTAGCAGATGCGCTTCCCTCCAAGAGGGCTGTTTTCTAACGGTTCTATATTTTCCAGACTGTATTTTTCTGCGTTTCCCGCCATTTTTTTCAGCTTGTTCTTCCAGACAAAATCAAACGGTCCTCCACCGCCTACTGCTCCTACTAAATATGTCAGGCCGATTCCCGCAGCCAGAATCAGAATTAAAACGATACTTAAGGTGATCTTCAATATTTTCTTTTTCATAATCCTTAACTCCTTATTATTTTCAACTTTCATATTAAGAGAACTGGCCGTCTGTATTTACCGGTCAGTTCTCGCAAATACTGTCATTTTGTTTTCTTTGATTCTTTATTCAAACTGATACATTCCGCTTCCTACCTTGTATAATCTGCCATCCGGCATCTTTACAACGGCAGTCGTGTTGCAGGGAATTTTTACTTTCAGCTTAAATTTCCCTTTATCCATACTCCACCCGACTGCGATCTCCCCGTACTCGCTCATATAAGTACGCTTTGCACTGGTAAACGCATTGTCCGGCTCCGGCGCGATCACAATCTTCTTAAATCCGGGAGCAGCCATATCAATGCCGCTTATCTTCCGGAACATCCAGTCGTCCACGCATCCAAAGGCATAATGGTTCAGGCTTGTCATAACCGGAGACCCGTCCTCCTTGTAAGAAATATAATTTTCCCAGATTGTTGTCGCTCCCTGATTCACCTCATAAAGCCATGACGGGCACTTTGTCTGGAGCAGGATTTTATATGCCTTGTCCATCCTGCCAATCTTACAGAGTGCATCCAGCAGATACGGCGTCGTCAGGAACCCTGTATCCAGACAATCCCCGTTTTCTTCTATCTTGCGGATCAAATGTCCGGCGATACTTTCTTTCTTCCTTTCAGGAGCAAGATCAAATGCGATTGCCAGCACATAACTGCCCATAAAATCAAGAGGCATCTTCCCGTCATCATCGATCAGTCCTTTTTGAATGGCAGATTTCATTCTAGACGCAATGTCATCATAGTATAATTCGTCTGATGTATGCCCGAGGAGCGCTGCTGTATCTGCCATGATCCGGCAGGAATTCCATCCAAAGATTGGCGCACAGTATGCAGAAGTATTGACAGGTTTTGCAGCGCTTTGGTCTGCTCCGTCTACTGTCTGGCTCGGTATGAGCCACTCCCCGTACTGATGTCCTGTATTCCACAGATACTGGTCAATTTCTTTTGGATGTTTCATCTTGCCTCTACGCTTCTTTGCGGTGTTGATGATATAGTCGCACCACTTTTTCATTGTGTCATACTGTTCTCTCAGTATCCTTATATTTCCTGTAAGTTGATACATGCTCCACGGTACGATACAGGCGGCATCTCCCCATCCCGCTTCTCCCACCGGTTCAAAATTGCGGTATACGATCCGATTCAGTTTCTCCAGTAATTCATAGATTCCGGTAAGGGGGATCACATTGGGGATCGCCCCGTTTTTCTGCTGACTGCAGGTCATATTACGCAGCCATCTTGTCAGAAACGGGGTTACATTTTCGTTGAGCATGGCTGTTCTTGCATAAATCTGGATATCTCCGGTCCATCCGCCTTTTTCTCTCTGCGGGCAGTCCGTGGGGATTGAGAACAGATTCGACCGCTGAGACCATCTTGTATTTTCGTAAAGCCGGTTTATATCTTCGTTGGACGTCTCAAAAGTTCCCAGATCCTCATTGTCAGAAGACAGGACAATCGCTGTGAAATTCTCCGGACTCACCGGCTGATCGCATGTCACTCTCACATAGCGGAAACCGTGATATGTAAAATGCGGTATATACTCTGTAAATTTCCCGTTTGAAATATAAATATCGCTTTGTTTGTGTCCTGTTTTCTCTGACATGAAAATATTATTGAAATAGTTTCCATATTGATCCAGAGTTTCAAAATGATCTAATACCATTTTTGTTCCGGCAGGCAGTTTCACTTTTACGCGCAGAACCCCCGCCAGATTCTGCCCGAAGTCAATGATCGTCTCGCCTTTCGGGCTGACTGTCATTCCGACTGCCGGTACTTCCTTTACCGGGCGCACCGGTTCCCCGTACTGAGCCGCCAGGTTTGCGTAAGATTTTCCACATGGGATACCTGCTTTCCAGCTGCTGTCATCGAATCCCCAGCAGTTCCACCTCTCCTGTTCCATCCGTGCGTCATAGAGTTCACCTGCAAACAGATTGGAAGATCGAACCGGACTTTCCGAAACTTTCACCGCATCATCGGACACAACCATTTCACTCGTTCCGTCTTCATAATCAATCTTTATCTGTTGTGGTATACTAAAGTTGTAACATTCCGTTCGGATAAAATAGAATAAAACGAACAAGGAGAAACCACCATGACCAAAAAGTACAGCGAAGAATTTAAAAAGCAGATGGTACAGGAATATTTAAAAGGTACCAGCTATCCAAAACTTTCAAAAGAATATCAGGTTGCAAAATCCACCCTTGTAGGATGGGTAAAAAAATACAGCGAAGAATGCCAGTCTACAAAGCCACAAACCTCTCCCTCTTTTTCAGAAAATGCAAAGGAAATACACGAGCTTCATAAGCGTATCCAGGAACTGGAAAAGGAAAATCTTTTCTTAAAAAAAGCGGCGGCATTCTTTGCAAAGGAAATCGATTAGAGGCTTATCGATTTATTGATGAACATAAGGATTTCTTTGGGTTACGCTGGTTATTAAAGCATTTCCATATTTATCCCAATGCTTATTATAATTACCGGAAAAACCGGAAGAAATCTTTTCTGCAGCATCGGCAACAAGTTTTTGAACAAATTAAAACCATTTATTATAATAACAACCGAATTTTAGGACATAGACCCATGAGGATCTTTTTGAAAAGGCAGGAGATTTCTCTAAGTAAGACTACCGTCCATAAATATATGAACCAAATTCTGGGACTTCATGCAAGGATCATGAGAAAGAAGCCGGCATATGTCCATGGAACAAAAAATAAGATTTTCCCAAACCTCCTAAAGCAGGATTTCCATTGTACGGAGCCAAACCGGATATGGTGTACAGATTTCACCTATATCCGTATGAGGAATGGAAAAATGCGTTATAACTGCTCTATTCTTGATTTATATGACCGTAGTATAGTTGCCACTTTAAATTCGGATTATATCAATACGGAATTGGCAAAAGCAACTTTAGAGAAGGCACTGATGGAAGAAAAGCCTGAAAAAGGATTGATTTTACATAGCGATCAAGGCTGCCAGTTTACATCATGGGGGTTTATCAATTATTGTGAAAGCAGGGGGATTTGTCAGAGTATGAGTAAGGCAGGCTGTCCTTATGATAACGCACCGATGGAGCGCTTTTATAACACACTAAAAAATGAACTGATATATCCTAATCATTTTTATGATGCAGCCAGCTTAGATGAAGCACTAAACCGATATGTGTACGTATGGTACAATCATGTCCGTCCTCATTCCTACAATGATTGGAAAACACCATTTGAAGCTCGATATGCCGGGTGAATTTTCGAACAAAGTGTTACAAAAATGCTTGACCACTACATCTGAAATAACACAGAATGTTCGGCTTTAAACTTCCTGCTTCTCGGTTTAAAGTTCGCGCTGTCATACCAACCATCCCCTACCAGCATCCCTATGACATTCTCTCCCTCTCTCAAAACCGAGGTCACATCATAGGTCTGGTAACACAGATATTGGGAATAGACGGTAAATTCCGGCGCAAACTCTCTGTCATCCGGACGCATTCCGTTCATGCTGAGCTGATATGCTCCGTGGCATGTGGCATAGACGCGTGCCCGTTTTACACCGTCTCGTGCATCAAATTCTTTGCGGAAATATTCTGCCGGATTCTGCCCGCCGGTTCCGGGTTTTACCTTTTTCATCGGGAACGGAGATTTCACCCACTCGGCCGTCCATTCTTTCTTCATAAATCCTGTCTCAAAGGATGAGGATGCCGCCGCCTTTTCTCCGTTATTAACCGTCACTTCCACTGTCCAGCTATAGTCACTGAGACTTTTCAATGGTTTTCCGTTGTACTCTACAAAAGTACTTTTATCACTTTCTACCACCCCGGAATCCCACACCACTTCTCCCAGACCTGTCACTGTAATATGATAGGATGTCTGCATCACATTCTTTTTGTCACTGGTAATCACCCATGAAAAATAAGGTGCTTCGTCCACGCATGGTCTGTATTGACTGTTTACCTTAAGTCTTGTAAGCTCCATAGCAGCCTTCCTGATCAGAATTTCGCAAGCGCCGTATCCAGCATCTGCGCCTCATCTTTTTTTATCTCTCCTGCGAATGTTTTCGCGACATCTCTAAGCGAAAGCCCATATGCAATATCGGGGATCATATCTACTTCCACCATTTGAGAAAGAAACGCGCGGATATCCGGATGGTTCAGCAGTTCTTCCATTGTCGAGTCTATGCTATATTTCTTCTTTAAAGGCTGTGACGCCTCATAAGCGACTTCATATTCTCCGGCTCTCACACGGCAGATTCCATTTTCTACCTCTTCAAATAATGGATTTTCTATATCCTCATATATGCATTCTGGTGCATATGGAAGAACCACTTCTGCACTTCCGCCGAACGGAACCGTAACAGTGACCGTGATTTTATTATCCTCTGATATCTCCCAGCCGCACTGATAGCATCCGGTTGCCGAATCATAAACAGCTTTTACATATTTAAGTCCATTATTCACTTTCGGACTGATTCGCATCACCTTGCCTCCCGGGCTCTGTTCCATCACATCAATTCCAGCTGCATGGCGGAAGATCCACTCCAATACAGCGCCGTAGGAATAATGATTCAGACTGTTCATCCCCGTACTAGAAACATGTCCGCTCTCATCCAGTGAATTCCAACGCTCCCACACCGTCGTTGCTCCCAGCTTCACTTCATGGAGCCAGCCCGGGTATTCCTCATTCAGGAGCAGCCGGTATGCCGCATCTGTCATTCCATGATCAGTCAGGACATTGCACAAAAGCGGTGTTCCTACAAACCCGGTATTTAATTTATTTTTATTATCCCTGAGAAGCTTTTGCAGCATCTGCTTTGTCAGTTCTTCATTTTCAGACAGATGATATTTCAGTGCAAGAACAAGCCCTGTCTGCGTCTTCACCGCACATCTGCCTGTAGCAGTAAAATATTCTTCTTTCACGACCTGCCACTGACGGTCTGCGATTTTCTGATACTCCTGTCTCGTTTCTTCCAGTCCAAGCACCTCTGCTGCTTTTGCAACAATCTGTGCACTTGCCGCGTAGTAGATGTCTGCAATGTATGCTTCATCAGTCGCTCCATACACGCTGTTCGCAGCGGCACCTGTACGGTCAAGAGCAAGCCAGTCCCCATAATGGAAAACCTGTCTCCATCCATGATTGTCTCCGTCAATTCTCCGGATATAATCGACCCACGCTTTCATGCTCTCAATCTGGTTTTCGAGTATTGTTTTGTCCCCGCTGAACAGATATACGTTCCACGGAATAATACATGCGGCATCTCCCCACACACAGGAGCATTTCGTCGGTCCGAATGTGGGAACAATCTCTGGAACCATTCCGTCCGCCAGAAGCTGTTCCTGATACAGGTCGTATAAATATTTTCTGTAAAACGCATAGGTATCAGCCAGATAGCTTGCAGTCGCGGAAAATACCTGTGTATCCCCTGTCCAGCCCATCCTCTCATCTCTTTGAGGACAGTCTGTAGGCACATCCAGAAAGTTCCCTTTCATTCCCCATTCGATATTGGAGATCAATTTGTTCACAAGATCATTCCCTGTCTCAATTGCCCCGATGCTCTCATAATCGCTGTAAAGAACAAGCGCCGTAAAATCCTCACACGAAAGATCCTTAACCCCGGTCACTTTTACATATCGATAGCCATAGTATGTAAAATGAGGAGTGATCACCTTTTCCGTACCATCAGAAATATAGACATACTCCGACAGCGCAGTTCTCAAATTCTCATTATAAAAGCACCCATTCTGAAGCACCTCGCCTGTCTGGATCCTGATAGCTGTCCCTGCCGGCTCATGCACCCGCAGCCGGAAGATCCCCGTGATCTCCTGCCCCAGATCAAATACCTCTTCTCCGGCAGGAGTATGAATCAGATCTGCCGGCTTCCTCTCCTCCTGTACCTTAACAGGAAGAGATAATCGTTCCATAAGCCGGCCTTTCTGAGCCTTTGCGATCCGCGCAGGAGACTCCTCAACCGGCGGCAGCGTATCATCTCTTCTCTCACCGTCATAGATATTGGAAAACCACAAATTGCTTCTTGTAACTGACCAGGTTTCATCAGAACTGATCACATCTTTCGTTCCGTCTTTATACTCTATGTGAACCTCCGCAATCAGCTTCCACTCGTCACCGTAATATGCTTCCCGTTCCGGATCATTGAAACCGAACCTGCCTTTATACCAGCCGTTTCCGAGAAGAACAGACAGCACACCGCCTTGTTCTGCCTGTTTCGTGATGTCATACGTCTGATACTGGATCCACCGGTCATAATTATTGCAGTACGGAGTCAGATACTCATCACCGATTTTCTCAGGATTATCTTTGTTTTCCCCCAGAAAATATGCTTCATACAATCCCAGGCCGCAAATGTACAGTCTTGCGTTTTTCACTTCTTTTGCCGGACGAATCCTCTTTGAGAAAATCGGATGCCGTTCCTGACTGCTGTCACAGGTAATCCACCTGCCAGTCCACGGTTCATCCATTTTGGCGGTCTCAAAGAACTGCGCGTCTGATTCGATCACTTCCTCTGCATCTGTTGTCACAATGACCTTCCAGTAATATCTTGTATACGGCTGCGGTTCAAATTCCACTCTTGCAGCGAGACTGTCCAACTCTGCCTCCCCCGTGTCGTGACAGATATCTGTGAAGGTTTTGTTCTTGCTGATCACAATCCTTGCATGTTTCTGTTCCTGTCCTCTGCATCCTTTCACTTTCCATGAAAATGCAACAGAATCCATATTAAACCCTATCGGATTTGTGATATGATTTGTTTTTGCTGCATAAATCTTTCCCATGCTGATACTCCTTCTCTATCATTCTTATTCACTTATACCCGATTTTGACCGTTTCTCCCTCATCAGACATATCTGCTCATTCAATTTTTCCTTGGTAATAGGATAACCTTTTGAGAAGATCACAATGGCCACCACATTTACGATTGCCGGCAATATTAGCACACAGAGGACGATCACATTAATTACATTGTCATTCTGTACTGCCGCCTTACTGTCAAATCCTGCTAACTGCAGCAGATACCCCGGAATCGCACCACCGATTCCCATTGCACACTTGGAGACAAAGCTGGAAAGAGATGCGACAGCACCTTCTGCCCTAATTCCCATAGACACTTCGATATAATCTGTATTATCTGCCTGTATTCCATAATTAAGAGGTGCTGCAAAGCCGGCTCCTATTCCTGCAATCAATACAGAGACAATAAGAAGGGGAATGCTCCTCACATCCAACAGACGGATGATTGGTGCCAGTCCTGCAAGTGCAAGTCCAATCGCATACATTTTCTTCTTTCCAAACCTTCCAATCAGATTACCAATGACCATTGTAGCCGGAAAAACAGTAACACATGTAATAAGCGTAATAATAGACGCCAACGTCAGATCTTCAAAAATATATGTATAAAAGTATGTATTTGCTGCATTCACGATATTGCTTCCAATCGAATATAACAGTACAGCAAGGAATGTAATGTACACCGGCTTCTGACTGAGAATCTTGAATAATTCTTTTACAGAATAGCTGTTCTCCATCTGTGGTTTTACACGTTCTTTTACTCCCATGGTTCCTATAATAGAGAAGAAAAAAATCACTGCTGTCATGATCAGAACAAGATTAATATATCCCTGTTTGTTAGAAGTATCTCCAAGAATAAGTGGAGCTGCCACACCGATTACAAGCGCCCCGATCACGTATGCAAGCCCTTTGATTGAACTTAAGCTGTTCCTTTCTTTCATATCTTCTGTCATAACCGGCAGAAGACTGTTCAGCGAAATATCCATGACTGGGAACAACACACCAAGCAGAATATACGATACATATGCGATTGCCAGTTTCCCCGATGTTGATAACATAGGTCCAAACCAAAGTAGAAGGAAATTGGCGCTACACAGAATTGTTCCCAGAATCAATGTCGGTCGGAAATGTCCCATCTTTCTGGTCGGAAGATGGTCGATCATAAACCCAACTAACGGATCGTTAATGGCATCTAGAAAGCGTGCGATCAGGAACAGTGTCGCACATGCAGCAGGACTCAAGCCGCATATATTGGTATAAAAAATTAGTAAATATCCGTTGATCAGTGTCATAACCGGAATGTTTCCAAAGTTTGCCATTGCAAATGACAGCTTTTCTCTCATTTTTATCTTATCTTGATTCATATTTTATTCTCACTTTCCTTCTTCTGCACACAGAGCATTTAACTCCACGATCATCTGCTCGATCGCTTCGCCCGGAATAACGCTTAAAAATGATTTCAGCGGCATCTGCGCAATAATTTCCGGAGTCACAAGTTGTACATCCCCATCTTCTTTCTTAGGTTCTTCTCCCTGTGATATTCCCTCAAGATACTCCATCATTTTCCCTGCTGTCTTCGGGTGGTTCATCAATTCCCCCATTGTAGTGGTCATATCCACAGTGAACGGCAGCAGCACATCAGTGGTAAATGTAAGTTCTGCAGCCTCTCTGATCTCATCGCTGGCATGCCCGATCTGGATCTCATATGTACCTGACGGAGTATACCAGTCGTGAATCTTTGTCTCGTAGTAAGCAAAATCTCTCGCGCAAAGCTCCATTGTAACAGTCTTCTTCTCACCCGGATTCAGAAATACTTTCGCAAACCCTTTTAGTTCTTTCACTGCTCTTGGCACTGTACTGTTTTTGCCGCTGACATAGAGCTGAACCACTTCACTTCCTGCCCTCTTCCCTGTATTCTCCACATCAATGCTCACCTTCAGAATATCTCCATCTTTCATTTCCGCAGAAGAGAGTTTCATATTGCTGTAGCTGAATTCCGTATATGACAGTCCATGGCCGAATGCCCAGCGCACCGGCACTTTCTTCGCATCATAGTAACGGTATCCGACAAAGATATCTTCTCCATAGAGAACAGTCCTGCCGTCTCCGGGGAAATTCAGGTAACTCGGATTGTCTTCCAGACGATATGGGAACGTCTCCGCCAGACGTCCTCCCGGATTTGCCTCCCCAAATAACAGCCGGTCGCTGGCCTCCCCAATGCCTTCTCCTCCCAGATACATCTCCAGAATGGCATTTACAGACTCCGCCCATGGAGTTTCTACGGGACTTCCGTTATGAAGAACCACTACCACATTTTTCTGTATCTCAGCCACAGCCTCTATAAGGCGATTCTGACACTTTGGCAGTTCCATGGATGTTCTGTCATATCCTTCCGACTCAAAGCTGTCCGGCAGTCCGGCAAAGATTACAACTGCATCTGCTCCCGCAGCCGCTTCACACGCCTGTTTCAGCTCCTCTTCTGTCATCTCGTCACGCTCTGACGAGAAGCCTTTCACATACTCCACTGCCCTGCCTTTTCTCACCGCAGTTTCCAGAGCCGACACTACGCTGTCCGTATTGATGTGACTCGATCCCCCGCCCTGGTATCGCGGTTTCTTTGCAAATTCCCCGATATAGACTACTTTCTGTTCTTTTTTCAGCGGCAGCACTCCCCTGTTTTCCAGAAGTACGGCGCACTCTGTTTCGATATCTGCCGCTGCTTTGTGATCCTTTTCCCTGTCAAATACAGTCTCCGCTTTCCTGTTATCTGTGTAGGAGAAGACTACTTTCAGTATGCGCTCTACCGTTCTGTCAAGAATCTCCTCCTCCAGCTCTCCATTCTCCACTGCCTGGATAATCTTTCTTGTATTATATCCTCCTGATCCCGGCATCTCCAAGTCAAGACCGGCTTTCAGTCCTTTCACCCGGTCATTTACAGCTCCCCAGTCACTGACCACATATCCTTCAAATCCCCACTCATCCCGCAGGATATCTGTCAGAAGTTTCTTATTCTCTGAAGAAAATACTCCGTTAATCTTATTGTAGCTACACATCACAGTCTTTGGCTGCGCTTTCTTCACCGCCTCCTCAAAAGCCGGCAGATAAATTTCCCGGAAAGCCCGTTCCGATACTTCCGACGATATCTGCATACGGTCTGTTTCCTGATTATTCGCGGCGAAGTGTTTCATACTGGTTCCGATGTCTTTCGACTGTACGCCCCGGATATATGCTGACGCCATCTTTCCTGTCAGATATGGATCTTCGGACATATATTCAAAATTCCTTCCGCAGAGAGGACTGCGTTTGATATTAACTGCAGGGCCGAGGAGCATGCTCACGTTCTCAGCCTGACACTCGTCCCCAAGGATCTGTCCCATACGTTCCATCAGTTCCACATCAAAGCTGGATGCTGTGCATTCACACTTTTATTTAGGCCGAGATGATCCGCCGTTCCTTCCTGTTTGCGCAGACCATGCGGGCCGTCTGTCATCATAACGGAAGGAATCCCTAACCTTTCGATTCCCATCGTGTTCCAGAAATCCGCTCCCGAACAAAGTCCTGCTTTTTCCTCCAGTGTCATCTGTCTGATCAATTCTTTCAAGTTTCTGCTCATTATGAAATCCTCCTTAAATAAATTCTTATCTGTTCCTATCTGTGGGCTTCCCAGAAGATGACTGCTTCCTGAAGCCAGTTTTTCACTTTTGTTTCATATCCAATGCCAAATCCATGTCCCAGACCGTCAATGATTTTAACTGACACATTTTCTTTGCCCAGTACCTTCTCTAATTCCGGCAGTTTATCTTCCACATTTACAAAACCGAACTCATCATCCCGCCCTACGATAGAAAATACCGCCAGTCCCTTGTCCTCCGGCAAAGCTTTGATATCCCAGTCCAGACCATACATAGGGAAGATCACCTTCGGTCTTGGCAGATGATTCTTGTGGCAGCAGTCCTCATAATTTGCAAATGAATACGCCGTGGTCATAAGTCCTCCTGCTGAAAAACCAAAGATGGCATAATCATCCATGTTTACAGAAAACTGTTTTTGATGCTCCGTCAGATATCGGATCACTTGTGTCAGTTCCCTCGCGGCAGCCTGTCCCTGCTTTACCTGTTCTGTCTCACCCAGCTGTCTGCCGACCGGATAACTTATGACGAGAACAGAATATCCCATTTTATGCAGCTTCATCGCCACAGGATACCCCTCGCAATCAGTTACATTACTGATAAATCCACCTCCCGGAACTACAATGGCAAGTGGTTTTCCCTGTTGTCCCTGATAAAACATTCCCGTCAGATGTGACCTGTACGGATGACCCTTCACTGCTTCCGCAGGATACAGATCCGACACCAGCCTTGCCTGACCTTTCTCAACAAGTCCGGTTAGATAGTTGAAAGATTCCAAGGCTGCATCCAATTGTTCCTCACGGCCCTGCGCCTTAAAAAAATCCTTATACTTTACAGGCGCAATGGCTTTCAGCACGTTATCCTCCACATTGAAAAACATATGTTTAAAACCGCCGAATACCGGATGCTGCATGAAAAATCCAACTTTGTCCTCCCCCGTTCCCGGACGGAAATGTCCGTTTTCATCGTAATAGCTGCTTTCCTTTATTTTTGGAAATCCGCAGATGCCAAGAAGTGCCGGTAAAAACATGGCACTTTTTTTGTAGACATATAATGTCGCACCGATTACAAATAATAAAACAATCACCACTACTGCAAAAAATATCTTCATCCTAACCTATGCCTCCTTTTCTTACTGATATCTTACATTATACAGACTAAAATTACATCAACGAAACATAAGTGATTTACCGACCAAACTTAATAAATATCCGAGATTACTCTGTACACCTTTGCCCCCAATATGGTATATTTTAGACAGGTTAAATAAACTGCTGATGACTATAATCACAGTTCATTCATATCTTGAAAAGGAGAGAATATATATGATGACATTATCTGCATTGAATCAATTTCTGAAGCAGCACACTCCCGAAGAAACCCAGCGTCTGAACGGTGTAAAGAAAGATTATTCACAATTTCCTGTTGCCAGAGGTAAGTTTGATACACCCTGTTACCGTTTTGATACGAACCTTGAAGATCTGCGTTCTTTATTTCTTTCAAAGAAAGTTCTTCCGAGTTATTACAACTTCGCTGTTGTAAAACAAGATCGTTTTGAAAACGTACCTCTGCATATCCATGAGTGGCTGGAATTGAGTTATATTTATTCTGGCGCCTGCACAATGACGATAAATAAGACTACATTCAGGCTAAAAGCCGGGCAGATGGTTCTGATCAGCCAGAATGCACCTCATTCTGTCAAAAGATGTTCAGAAAATGATATTATCATCAATTTTCTGCTGACGCGCGAATATCTGAACGGTACTTTTTTTGAACGCCTGTCTCAGGATAATTACCTTACACACTTTTTCATTGAGGCTCTGAACACCACGATGCAGGAAAGCAGGTATATTGTCTTTTCCCCGGAACAAAAACAAAACCGGCTGGCAGATCTTACCAACCAGTTTCTCTGTGAATTTTATTCTCCGTCCGTAACATCCGGGCCTTTTTTAGACAGTCTTTTTACACTGATCACCTGTGAGATGATTAATCTTTTCCAGCACGGTATGGTTCTGGATCACTCCTCAGTGGATCAGATTTATACCATACTCCGATATATCGAAACAAACTTTGCGGACTGTACCCTTTCTTCTACAGCTGAGTTTTTTAATATGCACCCAAACTATCTCTCTGCCTATATCCGCCAGCATACCGGAATCACTTACAAAGAGCTGGTCCAGACACAGCGGCTTTCTCAGGCGGCAAAACTGTTAAGGAGCACCGCACTTTCCACAAATGATATCAGCCTTGCCGTCGGATATCAGAATACCAGCTTTTTCTTTCAGCTGTTCCGCAAGAAATACGGATGTACGCCTATGGAATATCGAAACATGCTTCATGCTTCTGATACGCCAAATATGTGATATGTACATTATTTGTCATATAGAAACTTTTCCGGTAAAGTTACTTTAAAATCTTTCGCCAAATCTCTGAAATTCTGCGGTGTGATTGTCTGACGCTTGTTTGGCTGCATGGACAGCATCTTTACAAGGATTTCCGCGGATTTCTCTACGGTGTGCATTAATCCGAATGTAAGATCAAAGTCTTCCCCTGAGCAGAACATGCCGTGATGCGCCCAGATTGCCACATCATATTCTTTCATCAGGGCACTTGTCGCCACTGCGATCTCACGGCCGCCCGGCACCATCCATCCTACTACACCGATTCCGGA